>ENA-OQHV01000002-OQHV01000002.1-human-gut-metagenome-genome-assembly--contig:-NODE-2-length-51587-cov-2.553459_pt1 | contig 51587 bp, 45 predicted proteins | sample MGYA00242641_ERZ504732 | MGnify/ENA primary metagenome ERZ504732 (study PRJEB26092, sample SAMD00036222) | human gut metagenome | host: Homo sapiens | study: EMG produced TPA metagenomics assembly of the...
AAAGTGGGAAAAGGTGTAGAAAAATTCCCCAATATAGTGTGGAATATATTGGGGGAATCGGGGTGTGGCATGTTTTACTCCATGCCGTATTTCTTCATTTTGTTGTAGAGTGTCTTGCGGTCGATGGCAAGCAGTTGGGCTGCCTTGCTCTTGTTGCCGTGGGTGGCTCTCAGGGCAGCGGCGATGCTTTCCTGTTCCGACTGTTCGCTGTGCAGCTGCATATTGAGCGGTCGGGCGGTGGAGGTCTGTGCCATCGTCTTCTCCAGTTCCTGGGCACCGATATACTTGCCACGGGTGAGCAGGGTGGCGCGCTTCATCACATTGTTCAGTTCGCGCAGGTTGCCCGGCCAGTCGTATGAGGCAATGATTTCGGAGGCTTTGGCATCCATTCCGAGCACATTCTTGTCCAGTTCCTGGTTGGCATGCTTGATAAAGAGGTTGGCAAAGAGGAAGATGTCGGCACCTCTCTCCTTGAGGGCAGGCATGTAGATAGTAAACTCGTTGATGCGGTGATAGAGGTCCTCTCTGAACTTGCCTTCGGCTACCGCCTGCGCCAGATTCTCGTTGGTGGCACAGATGAGTCGGATATCCACATCAATCTCCTGCGTGCTGCCCAGCGGACGGATTTTTCTCTCCTGCAAGGCTCTGAGGAGCTGCACCTGTACTTCGTAGTTGAGGTTTCCCATCTCATCGAGGAAAACCGTTCCGCCGTTAGCTATCTCGAAGGCACCCTTCTTATCCTGTTCGGCTCCGGTAAAGGCACCCTTCTTATATCCGAAGAATTCAGATGCCGCCACCTCCTTAGGAATGGCGCCGCAGTCGATGGCATAGAAAGGTTTGTCCTTGCGCAGACTCTGTTCATGGATGCTGCGCGCCACATATTCCTTTCCGGTGCCGCTGGCTCCGAGAATGAGCACTGACATCGGGGTAGGGGCAACGAGCGAAACGAACTCGTAGAGCTGTTTGGAAGCCTCGCTTTCACCTTTTATATATCTAGGCACCTCCGTAGCGCCCTGCTGCTGTTCTTGGGGCGCATCCTGCATGGCGGCAGATTCCGCACGCTGAGGGGCTGAAACCGCAGAAGCAGCCGACTGGATAGCCTCACGGATTTTCTCTAAGAGGATTTCGGGATGGAAGGGTTTAGCCACGTAATCGGTAGCACCCGATTTCATGGCACATACAGCATTCTGAACCTCTGCATAGCTAGTCATTACGATAAAAGGCAGGTGGGCATCGGACTTTCTGATATGCTGGAGCAATACCAGTCCGTCATGGTCGGGCAGGCGCAGGTCGGAAAGAACCAGATGGAATGCATCGCCGGCTCCCATCGCTTTGATGGCAGCGCCTACGGATGTTACCCTTTCCACATCGAATCCTTTCTTTTTGAGCCAAGTCTGTATCATTGTTCCGAATGCCAAATCGTCTTCTACAATCAATATCCTCTTCATAATGTTCTGTTTTATCCTCTTCTATAATATCGTTATATATAACTTTGTGCAAAGGTACGGAAAAGTTGTATGGAAAGCTATTTAATTCACATTATTTAGCAATAAAACCGACTAAAAATCTACAAACCCTGTTCTATTATCTTATTTTTAGTGAAAAGAGCAATTGTTTTCGGATAAAAGCATGCTAGTTGCTTTATTTTTTGTATCTTTGCAACCATGTTAAAACAAGATTTAGAGTCATGAATCCGATAGTACAAACCATCATATTGTCAGCTTCGGCGGTGCGCATGTTGCCGCATATCGCTTTGTATCTGCTCCATAAGAAGGAGATAGATGCCGACCTGCTGAAGGTGCAGGAGAGGAAGCCTACGGTGCTCAACCTGATTAAGGCATGCACCCGCGAAAGGAGTTTCCGCAATCTGTTTTATTACCGCATGGGCGAATACCGTTCGGTTTTCATCAGCTGGCTGTTGCCTCCTGAGCGTACGATGACCATCTGGTGTCCGCATATCGGGAAGGGTGCGCATCTGGAGCACAGCTATGCCACCTATCTCAACGCAGAAAGCATAGGTGATGACTTCTACTGTCTGCAGATGGTGACGCTGGGCAACGGCAAGGGCGGCAGACCTACCATCGGAAATGACGTGAAGATTTATACCGGCGCCACGGTATTCGGCGGCATCCATATCGGCAACCACGTGACGATAGGCGCCGGTGCTGTGGTATTCCAGGATATTCCCGACGGGGCTACCGTGGTAGGGAATCCGGGGAGAATCATTCAGAAATAATCAATTTAAAGATAGAGAATATGAACTATGCATTGATCATAGCCGGAGGTTCTGGCAATAGAATGGGACAGGACATCCCAAAGCAGTTTATGCATGTAGACAACTGTCCTATCATCATCCATACGATGATGGCTTTTCAGAAGCATCCTGATATTCAGGGTATTGCTGTGGTATGTCTGGCAGGTTGGGAAACGGTACTGCAGTCGTATGCCAACCAGTTCTGCATTACCAAGCTGAAATGGATATTCCCTGGCGGAAGCAATGGTCAGGAGTCAATCCACAATGGTATCTATGGCTTGAAAGAGGTGGGATGCGGTGATGACGACCTGGTGCTGGTGCATGATGCCGTGCGCCCACTCTTGTCGCAAGACATCATCTCGTCCAATATCGCCATCTGCCAGAAGTATGGCTATGCCATTACGGGTATCAAATGTAGAGAGGCTATCCTGGAGAGCGAAGATGGTTTTACGACCAACACCAGTATTCCGCGCGACAAACTAATCCGTACCCAGACACCCCAGACCTTCCGTTTGGGCAATCTGATAGCAGCCCACGAAGAGGCTAAGGAGAAGGGCATCACCAATTCGGTGGCATCCTGTACCCTGATGGCAGAACTGGGAGGCAGACAGATGCATATCGTGCCTGGTTCAGAGAAGAACATCAAGATAACCACCGTTGAGGATCTGGAGATACTGAAGGCACTGATGAAGGTTCAGCCTGAGGCTTGGTTAAAATAAACATGTTATGATAGGAAATTCACCATATAAGGAAGATATTGCGCGCCTTTTCCGGGAAGGTTTGGAATTGGAGCGTCTGCATGGCAAGACCATTCTTGTGGCTGGTGCTACAGGATTGGTAGGAGGCTGTGTGGTTGATGTGCTGATGCAGAATCCTGCCCGGTGCTACAAGGTGATAGCAGCCGGAAGAAACAAGGAACGTGCCCGACAGAAGTTTGCTGCCTATTGGGAGGATGAATCTTTCTTCTTTGCAGAGATAGACGTTACCCAGCCTGTTATCAAGAGCATGGACAGGATGATAGGGGAACCAGTCTATAATGAGTTGGCTGAGGGCGCTGATTACATCATCGATGCAGCCAGCAATGCGAGTCCTAACTTCTTTAAGCAGAACCCTGTAGAGGTGATGAAGGCAAACATCAACGGCGTATCCAACCTGCTGGAATATGGATTGAGTCACCGCATGCAGCGCATGGTTTATATCTCTTCGGGTGAAATCTATGGCGAGGGCGATGGCTCTGAATTTACCGAGAAGAGCAGCGGCTATGTGGATTGTGCATCGGTGCGTGCCTGCTATCCATCTTCCAAACGTGCTGCCGAAACGCTCTGCATGGCATACGGAGCAGAGTATGATGCCGATGTGGTGATAGCCAGACTGAGTCATACCTACGGTCCGGGCTTTACGGAGAGTGACAATAGGGTGTATGCCCAGTTTATCCGCAATGTTCTGAAGGGTGAGGATATCGTCCTGAAGAGTAAGGGTGAGGCTTTCCGCTCCTGGCTTTATGTGGTAGATGCCGCCCATGCCATCTTGCGCCTCCTGCTGGATGGCGAGAGGGCAAATGTCTATAATGTGGCTCATTCAGAATCGAATATCTCCATCCGCCAACTGGCAGAGCTGATAGCCCGGAAAGCGGATAGAAAGGTGGTGTTTGATATTCCTGAGGCGGATGCGCAGCAGGGCAATACCACGCCTATCACCAAGGCAACCTTCAGTACGGATAAACTCAAGGCTTTAGGCTGGAAACCGCTCTTTGATGTAGAAGAAGGTTTCGGACATACCTTGCAGGAAGTGAGGGAAGGCTAAAGCTTTCTTTTAATCTCATCCCATGTTTCCCGCTTTTCCATGTTCAGATAGTAGCGAAGGTGTTTCTCTACTCTCTGTTCTACGGGTGGAAACTTCATATAGTCGCCAAAGAAGTGGCGCAGATAGGTATCAGCCTGCTCCGGCAGCAAGACGGTGGTATCCTCGAACGGGAATTCCTTGCCCTTGCCGAGCCATTCCTTCGGGAAAATCTCCTTATAGTGGTAGGAACCTGTATTCACCAGTACGTTCTTCGCCTTATCGAAGTCATACCGGTGACTCATCTCGTCCATCTGCTGGATGAGGCTGTGGCGCATCTTGCTGCGGCAGAAGAAGGCGAGCGTCTTGATGGCAAAGCGGCCCCAGGTTTCCTTGTGCAGGAGCAGGGAGATGTACTCAATGAAAGTATTGTGGGTGGTTACGGCATTCAGACGGTTGATGGTCTTCGAGTATTTGCGATACAGCGCCTTTGCCGTTTCCAGGTCATCGTCGGTGGCATCAAGAGGGAAGATATCTACGTAAAGACCGATGATGCAGGGACGCTCCTTCTCCTCGATAAGGGTGGTTTCGCGATTCACGAGTTTGGAGAAATACAGAGGGTATGACTCGTTGTTGTAGGGAGTTACTACCTCGTATTTGCCAAAGTCTTCGTGTTTGGCGATTTCGAGCAGACGGTCGTAGTCGGGGCGTGGCATCAGCACGTCGATGTCATCGTCCCAGGGAATCATTCCGTGGTGACGGGCGGCTCCGATGGCGGTGCCGGCACAACAGTAATATCTGAGGTGATACTTGTTGCAGATGTCGATGAATGCCTTCAATATATCGAGTATTGTGGCGTTCCATTCCTTCTTGATGTTCTTAATATCCATACTTTTTTCAGTTTTACGGCTGCAAAAGTAAGCAAAAAGTTTTGAACTTCAAACTATTTATGCTACTTTTGCATTCTAAAAAGTAAAAACAAGTAATATTCCATATTTATCAGATAGAAACGATGGCAGAATCATTAAAGGAAAAAACCGCCAAGGGATTATTCTGGGGAGCGATGAACAGTGGCTCTACCCAGGTACTCAATATCCTCTTTGGCATCTTCTTGGCGCGTTTGTTGTCGCCAGCCGATTATGGTATCATCGGCATCCTCACCATATTCACCCTGATAGCGGGCAATCTGCAGAGTAGCGGGTTTACCCAGGCACTGGTGAATATCAGAAAACCCACCGATAACGATTATAACTCGGTGTTCTGGTTTAATGTCCTGGTGAGTCTTACCATGTATGTGGTGCTCTTTTTCTGTGCGCCGCTGATAGCAGATTTCTTCCATCAGCCTTGTCTCACCTCCCTGTCGCGCTTCGTGTTCCTGAGTTTCTTCATCTCTTCGTTTGGCATCGCCCAGAACGGATATATGATGAAGAACATGATGAACAAGGAGATTACCATCGTTAATTTCATGGCCCTGATCAGTTCGAATGTCGTGGGACTGGTACTGGCATTCAGCGGCATGGCTTACTGGAGTCTTGCCTGGCAGCAGGTTATCTTTATCCTCGTGCTGAATATCGGAAGATATTATTATACGGGATGGCGCCCGAATTTTCATATCGATTTCGGACCGGTGAGGAAGATGTTTGGATTCAGCGTGAAACTCCTGGTTACCAACATCATCAATACGGTGAGCAACAATGTATTGACCTTTGTCTTCGGCAGGTTCTATCCGATTAATGATGTGGGTAACTATAGTCAGGCATACAACTGGGACACCAAGGCTAATTCGTTTGTTGCCAATACGGTGGGACAGATAGCTCAGCCTGTCTTGGCTTCTATCCAGAACGATAAGAACCGCGAGTTGCTGGTGTTTAGAAAAATGCTCCGTTTCACGGCGTTCCTTTCTTTCCCATTGATGTTTGGCTTGACCCTGGTATCACGTGAATTCATTCTGATTACGATTCATGAGAAATGGATAGCCAGTGTGCCACTGTTGCAGATTCTCTGTGTGAGCGGTGCCTTTATGCCGATTTATACGCTCTATCAGAACCTTGCCATCAGCAAGGGGCGTTCTGATGTATATATGTGGTGCAACATCGGTCAGGTAGTGGGGTTGCTCGCCTTGGTGTTGTTCTGTCATCAATATGGCATCCAGACCATGGTGATAGCCTATACCGTGTTTATCATCGCCTGGCTTTTGGTCTGGCAGTGGATGATGAAGTGTGTTGCCGGATTGCGGTTCCTGGATGTGGCAAAGGATATACTGCCATTCATGCTCTGTGCGGCAGCCACGATGGTAGTTACCTATTTCATGACTCGCAGCCTGCAGAACATTTATCTCCTGCTGCTGGTTCGTCTGCTGGTTTCAGCCACCATCTACTTCTGTATCATGAAGCTGCTGAAGGTGCAGATATTAGAAGAGTGTATAGCTTTCTGTAAGCGAGGTAGATAAGATTCACCCTCTTGACAGGTACCCCCTTTTTGATGAGCTTGATGATGAGTCGGATGAGGAAACTCTTAGGCTTGTAGCCGAGTGCCTGATCCACCTTTTCGAAGGCTACCTGTGCGTTTGCTGCCCAGCGGTAGGCATTGACGATGCCTATCTCTGTGGCTCTGAGATACTGATGCTTCTTATCGTTCTGCTCGAAAAAATCGATGAGTCGGCGGGTTGATTTGAAGTATGACAGGAGATTCTTTTCAGAGATGTTGTGATTGTAGGAATTCTCATTGTCGGTACGATAATAATATACCGCATCATCGATGTTCACCTTTTTGCCGTAGAACATGAACTGGGCATTCCAGAAAAGATCTTCCGCATAGTTGATGCCCTCTTCAAAGAATATCCTGTGCTCCATGATGAGCGAACGCTTATAGATTCTGCCCCACAGCCGGTTGGTGATGATGTTCTGACAAACAAGCAGTTTGAGCAGTTTCTTGTCAGAAACATCAAAAGGTTTCTGGAGTATTCCAGCTTTACCATCGCACCATTCCCGGTAGCCGCCATCAATCAGGTCGGCATGAGTGCTTTCGGCTTTTGTGGTCAGCTTCTCAACTGCATCTTCCGGCAGCATGTCATCGCTATCGGCAAATAAAAGATAGTCGCCTGTAGCTGCCATCAATGCCGTCTGTCTTGCGGCACCCACGCCCCGGTTTCTGTCGTGGTGGATGATGCGTACCTGTTGTGCTCTTTCAGGATATTCTTTCAGGAGCGATTGTAGGATACCGATGCTATTATCGGGGGTACAGTCATCTACAAAGATGTATTCGATAGACGCATACGACTGCTCGAACAGTGACCGGGCGCACTGTTCGATATATTTTTCTACTCCATAGATAGGGGTTAAGATACTTATTTTCAGCATGATGGTTTTAATCTAAGATACTTTTTTATCTTGTCGAGTTCTCTTTTTTATCTTGTGAGATACTCGAATATCAGCGTGCTATTATAGAAGAACAGGAAGATGGTGATAACTGCGAGTGTGCCACGAAGATAAGGCAGATATTTCTCCTTACAGTTTCTGATGATATATCCGATACAAACCGGAATGATGAACGCCCAATGGGCAGCCATGATATAAACCTCGTTCAGTCCGAATCCCATGACCAGATGAATGAAGGCATCGCATGCCACCCATGAGGCTGTGAGCCAGAGAAAGGCCGATCTTCTTCCCATCCAAAAGCCCATACACAGCAGAATCACGATGATACCCTCTATGATATAAGGAACGGGTGTCTGGTATTTCACGAATATCGGGCGGTGGCTGTGGATATCTTCCAGAAGATGTTCTCTGTGCAGGATAAGCGATTCGCCAAAAACGTTTTCTACCAGTGATTCTGAACGGGAGATAGACATATCTGCCCATGAGAGCATGCCTCGTTTCTGGATATTTTTGCCAGCGATGGCCTTATCGTGTTTTTGCTTCTGTTCCATCTTAGCCCTAAAAGTACTGTCTTTCGCAGCTTTCTGAGCCACGAGCCGTTCTCCTTCCAGACGGTTCGGAATGATGAAAGCCTTGTTCTGATAAATGCCTGCAGCACCTATCAGGAGGGTAGGCAAGATGATGCCCAATGCCAGATATTTCGGGCGGAAGAGTTTTTTGCCATTGGTAAAGAGGGCGGCAAGGAAGGTCTTGGCGCCATTGCTCAGCGTGATGCCTGCCGTGAAGAAAAAGAGCAGGGCGGTTTGCCACCAAGGCATACCCTGGTGTTCCTTCTGCTGTTTGCCGGCTATATAAAGTGTCATCGACAGGAAGAAAAGCGACATGCCGAAATGGTCATCCACAAAGGTGACGAGCAGCACGTAGGCAAAGGAAAAAAGCATCGCTGTGAGCACATTGCTGTCTATAGCCTTCAGCTGCATTACCTCTCTGAAGATCCTTCTGAAGAAGAGGGTGGAGTAGGTGGAGAAGAATGTCATCATCACCGCCACGATGGTAGTTGCCCAGTTGCGGGAGGTGAGTTCTATCAGCCAGCCGTTCAGTAGCGAGAAAGGATAGAGGAAGAAAGGGAGCATGGGATGGCGATACTCCGTGTAATACACCTTCCACTTCGAGAGGGTAAGGTAGGTGTAGGGGTCGAAACCTGAAATCTGAAAGTTCTTGGTGAAGAGCGTCCAGAATCCTGCTTTCGGTTTGCCGAAATCATCAAAATGATAGGTTATCATCAGCACATTGAAGGCGATGATAACGATGAGTGTAATCAAGGCAAAGAGCCTTTCTTCTTTTTTAATTCTAAATATATGTTCATTCTCTGATTATTTTTTTGCTGGGCTGATGCATGCCGCATCTCCTTCTTAGCGCTGCAAAAGTAATTGTTTTTTCTGAATATTCAAAAAGAAAGGCTCTATTTTGTGTCTTTTTTCTGATAAAAACGGAGTTTTATTTTGTATTCTCTTTTATTTGGTGTATCTTTGTCGCAATGATGATGAAAAAGTCATCAGGACGGACAGTTGGATAATAAAGATAAATAATGACAATGAAACATGCTTTTTTGATAATGGCTCATGGCAGTTTACCGCTTCTGAGGGTATTGCTGTCGATGCTCGATGATGAGCGCAATGATATATTTCTGCATATCGACCGGAAATCGGATATGCTGGATGGTGCTGAACCGCTGGTTCTTTCTAAGGCACGCCTCTTTGTTTTGGAACAGAGGGTGGATGTGCGTTGGGGAAATCTGAGCCAGATTAAGGCGGAGTATGTGCTTTTCGAGGAGGCTTTGAAGCATGGACCTTATGCCTACTACCATCTGCTGAGTGGTCAGGATTTACCTATCAAATCGCAGGATTACATCCATCAGTTCTTTGAGGAGCATCAGGGTAAGGAGTTTGTGGGCATCAATCATGGCGAGGAATTTGAATGGGATTGCCGCCGGAAGATGATGCGTTATTGGCTATTTACCAGTCTTACCCGCTCGAAGTATGGGGCTTTGAATGCCATTACCAGGCGACTGAATAAATATCTTTCGATGCTGCTCATGCCGTTCCTGCATCGCCAGAAGATGGATTTTGCCAAGGGTGCCAACTGGGTGAGCATCACGCAGGCATGCGTGGAATATGTGGTGAGCAAGAAACCGTTTGTGCTGAAGAGATTCAATTATACCTTCTGCCCTGATGAGTTCTTCCTGCAGACCCTGGTATGGAATCATCCCGACTTCCGGGCTGCCCTGTATTCTGAAAAGGATGAATACGAAGGATGTATGCGACTTATCGACTGGAAACGCGGTAATCCATACGTCTGGACTATAGCAGACAAAGAGGAGCTGGAACAAAGCAGCCGCCTCTTTGCCCGTAAGTTTGATATGGAGCATGAGGATATCATCCGCTGGATAAAGGCTTCTTATGGGGCTTTATCCTAACATATAGCCTACCAGCAGGTATCCGTTGCTGATCCACAGATAGAGGGTGATGGCGAGCATCAATCCTCTGAAGGTCCATTTCAGGTTCTTTCCTTTTGCCTTGAGCGCCAGGAAGGCGATGGCGATAGGAAGGGCATACATATAGTGGGCAGTCATGATATATACCTCGTTGATACCGAAGCCCAAACCGATATGGAGGGCAGCATCCATCAGGAAGAATGTCAGGGTGAGCCAGAGAAACTTTGATTTTCTTCCGGCAAGGATGCCAAGTAAGAAAAGCACAACGATGAATGCCTCTACCACATAATTGACCGCAGACTGGTATTTCACGATAACCGGACGGTTGCGCAATACATCGCCCAGAAGGTTCTGCTGGTGCAGCATGATGCTTTCACCGAAGAAATTCTCGACCAGAGTTTGTGAGCGGGAGGTAGTCTTGTCGGTCCAGTTCATGAATTCGCCCTTGGCGATAGGCTTGCCCGTGTTCTTGTTCCATATCTGTTTATGGTCACGAACATATTTGGCATGCGCTTTATCCTTGATGATTTTCCTGACGGCAGCTTCTACCTTTGCCGAGTCTTTCACGCCAGTGCTGTCGCGGTATTGCTGGTAAATCTTGGCTGTGGCTTCCTTGTTTTTCTTCATCTTAGCCTCGTGTCTTGCCATCTCCTTAGGCCATACGAAGGTGCGGTATTCCCATCTGGCGAAAGCCCACATGAGTGCGGCAGGAAGGATGACTCCTATCAGGAAGTATTTGATACTGAAGAACTTTCTGCCATTGGTGAAAAGGGCGACAAGATAGGTCTTCAGACCATTGTTGAGCGATACGCCCGCTGTAAATACAAAGAGCAGGATAGTCTGCCAGATGGTAAGTTGTCTGCCTTTCTTCATGCATACGCCTGTGATATACAGGGTACAGAGGAGTATGATCATCGACATGATGAAATGGTCGGGTACCATCGCTGAAACCATCACATAGGCGAAAGAGAAATAGAAGGCAGAGAGCAGATTGGCATCAAAGCGCTCTGTACCAATCACTTCTCTGAATATACGATAAAGGAAAATGAAAGAATAGAAGGCGCAGAACACCAGGATAGCTCCCACGACAAACTGAACGCAGTTGATGCCGGTAAGCATCATCAAACCTTGATTTATCTGATTCGGGATATACATGAAGAACGCCAGCAGCGGGTGGCGGTATACGTTATATTCTGTGTCCCAGTGAGATACGATGCTATAGGTAAGCGGGTCGAAACCTGCCACATGGAAGGTCTTGACAAAGAGTTTGTGATAATTATCTGTAATCTGCGAGAACTGGCTGTGGTATTTGATGACAGTCAGGGCATTGAGGGCACACGCTATGATGAGTACGGCGAGTGCTGAAACTCTTTCTTCTTTCTTGATTTTAAAAATATCGAATATCTTTTTCATATCTTTCTTTTATCGTGTTTTGGGAATCCCCTTATTTCTTCAGGAAGAACCTTACCAGGAGGAAGTTTACCGGGATGCAGATGCAGAGGGTGGGTATCATAGCCAGCTGTTTGGCTAGACCCAAGCCTACGAAGAGGTTGAGGCAGAGGGTCTGCATCGAGTAGTTGACGATGTGGGAGAGGGTGAATCCTGCTCCGCGCTTGGCATTCGCCTTTACCTTGAAGGTATAGCGGGTACTGGCGATGAAATTAAAGATGAAACTCACGATGTAGGCGATGGTGTTGGCTGTGGTAGCCAGGCTGTGGTCGCCCATGTTGGGGATGAAATGTGCCAGCGCCGACATCATAGCCAGGTAGATGACATATTGCAGTACCGTAGCCAGTCCGCCTACGATTCCGAATCTGATGACTTCGCCCAGCTTCTCTCGCTTGGCATCATCCATATTATTTATCTTGTTCTTGATATTCATGTTGCAAAAGTACTTCAAAATCTCCAAATTACCAAATATATCCTGGTATTATTTATCTCAGCATCTTTCCTTTTCCGAAGAGATAAGCTAGATGGGTCTTCTCCATCATCTTGGCGATGCCGATGCTTCCGGCAATGGCGATGAAGATGGTAACGAGGGCAAAACAGATTTCGCTCCTGTCCCAGTTAAAGAGGGGATGATAGAACTTGGCTGCCATCGTAAAGATGGGGTGGAAGAGGTAGATGGGCAGCGTGTTGCGACCCATATATAATAAGGTGTCTTCTGTCTTTCGGACGCTGACATTATCCTGTAGGCGTTTGATGAGGCTGTGTATCCACATCAGGGATGAAATGCAGCACCAGCAGGAGAAGACGATGGCGAGAGTGCCCCAGTCATACCATTCTTCCAAGCCCAGCAAGTTGATCCAGAGTAGCAGGGCAACCGGTGAAGGACGGAAAATTCTGTCAAAGCCGATATGGCATTGTCTGAGTACCGCTCCGATGAAATAATAGGTGGCGGCACTGGGCGAAAGAGCGGGTGTCTTGGACAGGAGCAGGAGTAGGGTGGCGAAGATAAAGAGGCTTGTGGTGGTGCTCATCGTCGTTTTTCCCTGTCTGAGGGTTCCCCAGATTGCTCCCTTGAAACTGACGTAATAGAGAATGCCGCAGATAATCATGGTCTGGATGAACCAATAGGGACCGATGGAAGTAACGAATATCTTCTCACAAATCTGAGAGAGTGACAGTTCCGTGATGCCATCTCTCACCGGCATGAAATAGGAGAGGACAGAGAAACCGGTCACCATGATGACGTAAGGCAAAGCGAGACACATCAGGTATCTTCCCATCTCCTTTGAGCTTTTCTCAATATTCACGAGATAGCCAGTGATGATGAGGAAGGTAGGCATCATGAACGAGAGAATGCCTGCCTTGAGCTGGGGGTATGCGTTGCCGAAGCTCACGATATGAATCAATATCATGAGAATAATGAGTATGGATCTTATCCAGTCGATGTCTGTATTCCTTTGTTTCATAACAAGTTAATGTGTTGTAAGTCAGTAAGTTGGTATACTTGATACGGCGTTTCGACGTACATGGGTACTTGGCAAGATGGTTCGCGACTCCGTTAGGCTTTCCTGTCTTCCGTTATGCGTTTCTAAATTCTGAAGGGCTTGTAATGTCCTTTGTTGGCGAAGGCGAGCATCTCCTTATCGCCTCGGCTGTCGCCAAATGCTTCTATCTCGTATTGCGCGCGGTCGAAAGATAATGAGAGGGTACCGTAGGCATTGGCGGAGGTGGTCAGTGCCTCGCAGATGCGGTGCACCTTTTCCTCGCCATAGCAGTTGTTGCTCTTGAACTTGCCGGTAAGTCTGCCGTCAATCACTTCTATCTGGGTACCTAAAACCCTGACTCCATCTAGGCCGCGAACTTTAAAGAACGGGCGGACCCAATTGTCGATGCTGGCACTCACGATGAAAACCTGAGCACCTGCAACCAGGGCTTCGTGTACCAGCGTGACACCTTTGGGGCGCAACAGATGCTGGTATTCTTCGGCAAAATCGCGGCAGAGCGCATCAAACTTCTCGATACGCATGCCGGCAAAAAGATGGGCAAAGATGAGTTGCTTCGCCTTCCAGTTGGGAAAGAGATGCAGCTTCATCAGTACCAGGAGCGGACTGTACATCAGGAAAACCATCAGAAACCGACCGGTACCCTTGGCATATCTGATGAATTCCAGCAGGGTATCGCTTGTTGTCAGCGTTCCGTCGAAATCGAAACAATATATTTTCTTCTTCATTTTCTTATACGATATAAATAAGGATCAGGAAGGAGAGCAACCAGGCGAGCACGATAAACTGTGTAATGCGGTCGCGTAGGATAATTTTCGTAGGGTCACCACTCTTCTGGTCTACCACGGCTATCTGGATGTATCTCAGCAAACCGACCAGCACAAAGACACTCGTAAGATAGAGATAATCAGTATGGAAATTATCAATCACCTCCGGACTCACCGTATACATGATGTAACATACCAGGGTTACGGAAGCCGTAATCGTGATAGCCTGATTAATGAAGGTGAGGTTGTAGCGGATGGTATTCTTGCGGGGACCTCGCCCGTCTTCTCCATGCGCAGCACATCATCGCGGCGCTTGGCAAAACTCATGAAGAGGGTGATGAGGAAGGTCATCAGCACAATCCACTTACTGAGTACGATGCCCGTTGCTACACCACCTGCCAGCAGACGGAGTACGAAACCGAAAGCCACGATACACACATCGATGATGGCATATTGCTTGAATTTGGCGCAGTAGCCGAGATTCAGAAGCCAATAGAAGATGACGATTCCCATCGTCTCCCATGAGCCGAGCAGGCTGCATACACCCATAGAGAGGGCAAACATCAGGAACATCAGTCCGTATGCCTGCTTGATGCTGACCGCCCCCGATGCTATCGGACGATGGCACTTGACCGGGTGGCGGCGGTCGGCCTCCACATCAAAGATGTCGTTGAAACAATAGATGCTCGATGCGGCAAAACTGTAGGCGAAGAAAGTAATCAGACCCGCCAGCAGAGCATCTGTATGCAACAGGGCGCCGCCAAAGAACAGCGGTAAGAAGATAAAGCCATTCTTGATCCATTGCTTCGGGCGAACCAGTCGCAGCAGCGCAGCAAAACCTTTACTGTCTTCCAATTTATTCTCGTTCATAAAACTCCAATTTTCTTAATAAATAAACTCCTTTTTTACTTGATAAACTTAGATAACTCTTTAGAAATCCATCCGGCTATCTTGCTCAGAATCCATGCTGCAGGCAGGGTGATGCCTATGCAGATGAAGAAAGTAGGCCAATAGCCCAAGTGATGCGGTTCTATGTATTTCAGCACGAAGTGGATATGGAGCAGATAACACTCCAAGCTCAGCGCTCCCACAAACATGAACCCCTTGTTAAACCAGCTCGGGGTGCGGCGGAAGATGCGGTTCAGCAGCAGGATGCTTGTGATGGTGAGCGGGATATAGAGCATGCGTTCCAGGAAGAGCGGAAACATGCCATGCTTCTCCTGTTCCAGGAATATGCTCGCCAGCAGCGTCATCAGGAACATGAGCCATATCATCCATATCGAAGCGCCGTCGAGCGTCTGGTTCTGTCTTACCATCTCACCCATGTTGATGCCGATGAAGAAGATAGGCACGCGGCTCCAGAAAATCTCCAGATGTCCTACAGCCTGATGTATCGGGGTGACATATTGTACCAGGATGCACCACATGATCATCACCACCGGCAGCCAGCGGTAGATAGGATGGCGCTTGATGAGTTCCATGTAGGCAGGGGCAAAGAGATAGAGCATCATCGTAGCCGGGATGTACCAGAAGTTGAGCTCATCATGCAGCCAGAACCCCCAGTTGATGGTTATCTCGCCAAAGAGATAGATCCAGTTCCAGGTGCTTCCGCCCTGGAAAGAAGGGATATAGAAGAGGCAGGCTATGATGAGCCAGGTAGGGTAGATGCGCAGATAACGGCGGATGAAGAAATGCTTGGCAGAAGGATTCTTCATCCACGAGAACCAGAGACCTATTCCGCTGAGAAAGAGGAACATGTCTACACCGACATTGCCCATTCTGCGAAGCCCAAAAAAGGCATCTTCTCTAGGCAATGCCACATGAAAGAGGATGATGAACAGCATGGCTGCTCCCATCAACTCGCCGCGAAACCGGCTGATATTCGCCAGTTCTATATCTTTTATCTTCATGATTTTCTTTTAATATTTCGGGTTTGGAATCTTCTTCATCAGTTGGGTGAAGAGCCAAGCCAGGCAGATGCTCGATATGATGTAGAGGAGCAGACCAGCATAGATGTCGCCCTGACGGCTGATAGGGATGAATATCTTGCGGGTGATAGGGTGGCATACGAAGAGGGCGGCGGAGATGCAGCCCATCCACTCTAATACCTTGTAAATACCTGATAACCAACTGATGTTCTGGAGCAGGTCGGCTACCAATACGCTCAGCAGACAGAAGAAGAAAGGCACGAAGGTCCAGCCAACCATGCTGCCGCTCAGACTATAGATAAGCGACAGACAGAAGATGCAGCCAAAGAAATTGGTGATAGGCGAATGGAAGGTCATCAGAATCTTCTCGCCATAGCGGGCATAGAGGATGCCCAGTCCGAATGGCAACATGCCGCCCATAAAGTTGTAGCGGTAGCGGTTCATCACTTCACTCTCCGGATTGTCAAAGCCCAGGAGGAGCTGGATGACGATGCAGATGGCCATCAATCCTACGGTCCATCCCCAATGGCGGCGATAGAGCAGCAGTCGATAGACGATGTAAAGTTGCAGCATCAGACCAAAGAACCAGTACGGACCCGGCCAGATGATGTTATCCGGATTTGGCAATACATTATTGAACATGCCCAGCATCGCAACGATGTCGAGCGCTGCATAGTGGTGAGAGCCAGGCGTGATAAGGTCGAGCATCGTGAATGCTACGAAACCTACTATCATCATCTTGAAGAGCTTCAGATAGTGATAGCGGATAAAGTGGAGCGGTTCGCGCCAGTTGATTCTTCCTGTAAGTTTCTTGCCCGAGATGCTGTACATTCTGGTCTGCTGTTCGGTAGAGAGATGAGGTTTAGCCTCGTATTTCATCACCAGTCCGTAAGCACTCAGAAAGAGGAATACGGGCACACCGTAATGGCCGAAGAACGAGAGCAGGTGCACAGGCAGGTTGAGGTCCATGCTGACCATTACCTGGTTCAGCCAGTCAACATTGTGCTGGAAGTATTGATACTCGTTCTCCTTGACAATAGGTCCCAGCCAATGGCAGTAGTTATGCAAGAAGATGCCGATGATGGCGAGTCCTCTCAGGGCATTGCATGCCGGGCGTGATAGAATAGCACTATTCATAATCAGTTTCTCCTTTCTTTCTTTTTTACCTTTTTACTTTCTTCCTTTTTTATCTTTTCCAGATGCGCATCACGAAGTTTGTCGTAATCGGCAGAGTTTTTGAGGATACGTGGTCGCATCTCGTCATATTTCGGACTCAGGATGTTATATTCCTCCTTATAGGTAGGTGTCTCAATGCCAGCCAGATACAACAGAAGATGAGGCAGGGCATCGGTCATGAAACGCTTGTCCTTAGCTTTGCGTATCTGACGGTAAATGTCGCGGTGATTCCTGATATATTTTGGCGAACAGTATATCCAGAACGGAATTTCAAACTCATAGTGAGCCAGAGGCCAGTCGATTTCTGCAGAATGGTTACGGCAGATGAAGCCTCGGTTCTCTTCGTAGCATTCTTCGCCATGGTCGGGCACGTAGATGACGATTGCATCCTGCTTTTGGAAACGCTTTACAATCTGGGCTACGATAGAGTCGTTGTAGAGGGTGGCGTTATCGTAATGACTCAGCATCTTGCGCTGGGCATTGGTCAGTTCAGGGCGCTTGTCTTCATAACTGCTTGCCCAGAACCGGGCTTGCTTTGTGCGGTAGCGCTGCTTATAGTTTACATGCTGGCCCATCAGGTGGAAGATGGTGAGGTTGTGCTCCTTCTGGAAGTTCTTCAGACTGTCATCATAATCCTTCAGCAATCCGTCGTCCAGGTCGTGGAGCTGGGTGTTGCGATGGTCGAACTGGAGTTTGCTCAGTTCCGGGTTGTTCAGGAAGAAACCGCCGCTGAAGTCGTAAACCGCCTCCTTTGCCTGTGGCAGGAATTCGTTGGTGATGAAGGTTACGTTGTAGCCTGCCTTTCGGAACACTTCAGGGAAGAGCGGATAGTCGCACCATTCGCCTTTCTCGCCTACCACATGGGTAGAGAGCATGTTCTTGAAAACGAAACTGGTCAGGTTCCAGCAGGTTACCACATCGGTAAACTTGGTGAGTTTGCGCGATTTCTCCAAGGCTACCTGCTGTGGAGTGGTATCCATAAAATAGCCGTACTGCTGGGAATGATGGCGGCCGAAGCTTTCGCCGATAATCAGCACGATGTTTGGCGAGCGGTAGCTGCAACTGTCAACCTTTACCTCGTGGGCAGCATGAATGAGTTGGGTAATCTGATGCGCAGCCAGCTGGTTGGCATAGATACTGAATTGGAGTCGGTAGACAGGCAGATAGAGAACAGCATGATCCTTTTCTGTCAGGATATGCTCTACTTCGCCTATTGTTCTACCGTTCATGAGTTTATGGTAAGCCATCTTGTTGTGCCAGGAGGTGCAGCATCCTATGATGAAGATGATGAGGCATAGGATTCCGAAGCTGGCAGGCATGGCTGCAGTCATGCGGGGGATAGCCATCAGCCGTTTCTTGACAGAAGCCAATTCCAGAACGGTAATGATGAAAACGTATAGCTTGATGAGTTGCTTGCGGAAGATGGCGATGAGAATCTGGATGAGAGCCAGAAGCAGGATCCAGCCCACACTACTGAAGAGAACCTCGGCAGAGATGAGGGCTGAGAGGAAACTGCTAGCCTCCGAACTGTTGGTCTCGCCCACCAGCATCAGCATAGAAGGGTTGAGCGTAGAGCCGAAATTCACGTAGCAATAGGTGTCGGCGGCAGCTGTACTATATAATATAAGGTATAGTACGGCACGCAGCCCCCAACGCACCTTCTTGGGGAAGATGGCGACAACGGCACACACAACATAGAGGTCGACAAAGAGTTCTAGGAACAGGTTGTCGTATAAAGTCCCCTTGGCTGGTGTAGTCACGATAGAACTGATCATGCCCAGCAGGTACATGAACACAAAGAAGTTGGCATTTCTGCGAATCGGCGCAGAAGCCACGTTCAGACACTTCTTAATGATTTCTTTCCAACTCATTTTTTGCTGTTTGTTGTTTAAATATGATTTTAAGCGTTTTCGGAGAGAGGGATGCCTAGAGCTGCCTGTAGTTTCTGACAGCCAGTTGCTCGATGCATTCCGGCACCATTCCCCTGATGCTTTCCTCCTCTTTGATACGCTTTCTGATTTCCGTGCTGCTGATGTTGAGCAGTGGAGTTTCTACGATGGTAACGCCTTCTGGTACATTGCCTATGCAGGCTCCCTGGCGCGGATAAACCACGATGGGATAGTGGGCTAGGATGTCGTCGTGGTGGTACCACTTGTTGAAAGCAGCCCAGTTGTCGCCACCAATCAGCAGGGTAAACTCGTTTTCCGGGTAATCCTTGCTGATGGCTTGCAGCGTGTGCCAGGTATAAGATGGCTAGGCAGGCGGAACTCGTAGTCGCATGCCTTCAGTGTGGCTCGTGCTCCAGCGCTTTTTTTACCATTTCCAGGCGCAGCTGGTCGTCGAGCAAGTCGGTAGCGGTCTTCTTGAATGGGTTCATGGGCGAAACCATGAACCACACCTCATTCAGGCAGGCCTTCTCGCAAAGGCTTTTCGCCAATGCGATATGGCCCGTATGGATGGGGTTGAAGCTACCGCCAAAGATTCCTACCTTCTTCATTTCTTACTCTGCGTCTAGGAAGGCCTTGACGAGCTGATAAACCTCCTGCTGAGCCTTCTCCAAGTCATCGTTTACGACCACGTGGTCAAACTGAGGGGCGAAGGTCAACTCATAGCTTGCCTTGGCAAGGCGCTGCTCAATCACCTCAGGCGCATCAGTATTGCGACCCACCAGACGGCGGCGCAATTCCTCTACCGAAGGTGGCTGGACAAAGATGCTCAAGCACGCTCGCCATAAAACTTCTTGATGTTTACACCACCCTTCACGTCAACATCGAAAATCACCGACTCGCCCTTGGCAAGCTGGTTTTCTACCTGTGACTTTAGGGTGCCGTAGAATCTGTCCTGGTAAACCTCCTCATACTCCAGGAACTCGTCAGCCTCAATCTTAGCCTTGAATTCCTCTGGAGAGAGGAAGAAATACTCTACACCATTCTGTTCTGTACCGCGCGGAGCACGAGAGGTGCAGCTGATAGAGAAAGCCAACTTCAATTCCGGGTGCTCTTTCATCAGCCAGTTTACTATTGTGCTCTTACCGCTGCCCGATGGGGCGCTGAAAATTAACAATCCGTTCTTCATTTTTTATTCTTCTTTTCTTTATTTGCTGTTTGATAGGGGGCTTTTTGGACAGGCGATGGAATCGCCTGGAACGGGGGCGAGGCTTTCAAAAACGCCACTTGAGGGGGCTTTTGAGGGGGCTTTTGGGGAGAGAGAAGGTGCCTGTCTCTTGTTTAGAGGGCATTCAGCACCTGCTCCTTGATCTGCTCCAGTTCGTCCTTCATCTTCACCACGATGTTCTGCATCTCAGCCTGGTTGCTCTTAGAGCCGGTGGTGTTGATTTCGCGTCCCATTTCCTGTGCGATGAAACCGAGTTTCTTTCCTACACCATGACCTTCCTCATTCATGGTCTCGCGGAAATACTTCAGGTGGTTGGCAAGGCGCTGCTTCTCCTCGCTGATGTCGAGCTTCTCGATGTAGTAGATGAGTTCCTGCTCCAGGCGGTTCTTGTCGTAATCCACATTCGGAATCTGCTGCAGTCCGTTAACGATGTTCTGTCTGATCTTCTCCACGCGAGCCTTCTCGTATGGTTCGATGCTAGCCAGGAGCGCCTGGATGTTATCCACTTTCTCAGTAAATTTCTTCTGAAGAGCGGCTCCTTCCTGCTTGCGGAAGGCTACGAGATGGTTCACAGCCTCGCAAATTGCATTTTTTGCCACTTCCCACTCCTCATCGCTCAATTCTTCCACATCCGTCTTCGTTGTTACATCAGGAAGACGCAACAGAGTGCTGTACCAGTCGGTTGGCTCAGGAATGCCTGTTTCAGCCGAAATCTTCTTGATTTGCTGGTAATAATTCTGTACAAGCGCCGCGTTGATAGGAGTGGCATCTGTAGTAGCATCCTTATCAATCCAGATGGCGAAGTCAACCTTGCCTCTTTCTAGATTTTTAGAGATATACTGACGGATTTCCATCTCCTTCTCTCTATAGAGCGGAGCAATACGAGTAGAGAGGTCAAGAGTCTTGCTATTTAATGACTTTATCTCTACATTAATCTTCTTTGTTTTAAAGGCCGCGGTAGCTTTTCCGAAGCCTGTCATTGACTGTATCATATAATCTTTCGCGTTAAATTTCTGCAAAAGTACAAAAAAAAGCGAGAAAATGAGTATATTTGCACCTTATTTAAGAATATATTTTTTAATTATGTCGTGTATTTTGAATATTGAGACGAGTACGGACGTGTGCTCAGTGGCAATTAGTGATAGTGGACAGGTGATTTTCAACCAGGAAGATCACACAGGTCCGAACCATGCTGTTAAGTTGGGTGTGTTTGTGGATGAGGCTCTTGATTTCCTCGATTCTCATGGTCTTCCGCTGGAGGCTGTGGCGGTAAGTTGTGGTCCGGGTTCCTATACCGGATTGCGTATCGGTGTGAGTATGGCGAAGGGCATCTGTTATGGTCGCGGTGTGAAACTCATCGCTGTTCCAACACTCGAACTGATGGCAGTGCCTGTATTGCTTGGCGAACATCCTGAGGAGGAAGACGCTCTCATCGTACCTATGCTCGACGCCCGCCGCATGGAGGTATATGCCGAAGTGCTCGACCGCGCCCTGAAGGTGGTTCGCCCTATTCAGGCTGATATTGTGGATGCTGATACCTACAAGGAATATCTGGACCAGCATCATGTGTACTTCTTCGGAAATGGCGCTGCCAAGTGTATGGAGACCATCAACCATCCGAATGCTCACCTCGTAGAGGGCATTGAGCCTTTGGCTAAGAATATGGCTCCGCTGGCAGAGAAGCGTTTTGTAGAGGGCAAGTTCGAAGATGTGGCATATTTCGTGCCTTTCTATCTCAAGGATTTCGTGGCTAAGATGCCAAAGAAACTGCTCTAGAATTATTTATTATATAAAATATGTAAGAATGAATATAGAAGGATTAGACTATAATACCCAGAGAGCTAAGCTCATTCTGCCTGAGTATGGCCGTGAGATTCAGCAGATGGTAGACCATTGTCTGACGCTTACCGATCGTGAAGAGCGCCAGCGCTGTGCAGAGACCATTATTGCAGTCATGGACCGTATGTTCCCTGAGAACAGAGGGGTAGAGGATCATGAGCAGAAACTCTGGGACCAGCTTGCCATCATGAGCAATTTCCAGCTCGACATCGATTTCCCTTATGATGTATCGGATGCTGTGAAGATAGCAACCAAGCCGGAGCCTTTGCCATATCCTATGCAGCACATCCCGGTGCGCCATTATGGAGCTATGCTCTTCGAGATTTTCGAAAAGCTGAAGACGATGGAACCAAGTGAGGAGCGCGATAAACTCGTGGAGCTTACTGCCAACCAGATGCATCGCGACCTGGTAACCTGGAGTCATGGCTCCAGCGATGTAGCCAAGGTAGCTTCCGATCTGGCACGTTTTACCGATGGCAACATCCAACTCGATCTCGATACCTTCGTTTTCGAGAAGATTGAGGCGCAGCCTAAGAATGTAAATAATAAGAAGAAAAAGTAATCCACATTATTATATATAGTAGACAAGCTTATGGAGTCTTTCATCATAGAGGGCGGTCATCCGCTCAAAGGTACTATCACACCTCAGGGCGCCAAGAACGAGGCCCTGCAGGTTATCTGTACCACAATCCTTACCGACGAGCCTGTGCGCATCACCAACGTGCCGGACATCCTGGATGTGAACAACCTGATTAAGTTGCTCCAGGAGATAGGTGTCAAGGTAACCAAGCACAGTCGTCACGATTATACATTCCAAAGTGATGAGTTGAAACTCGATTATCTCGACAGTCTGGAGTTTGTGAAGAAATGTTCTTCTCTTCGTGGTAGTGTGCTCATGATAGGTCCGCTGCTCGGTAGATGTGGCAAGGCTACCATAGCTCAGCCGGGTGGCGATAAGATAGGTCGTCGCCGTCTGGATACCCACTTCCTGGGCTTCAAGTATCTGGGCGCCAACTTCGTTCACGATGATGAGCGTAATGTTTATCAGATACAGGCAAAGAAACTGAAGGGCTGCTATATGTTGCTCGATGAGGCTTCGGTTACCGGTACCGCCAATATCATCATGGCATCTGTATTGGCAAAGGGCACTACCACCATTTATAATGCAGCTTGCGAACCATATATCCAGCAGCTTTGCCATCTGCTCAATGCGATGGGCGCTCAGATCAGCGGCATCGCCAGCAACCTGCTCACCATCGTGGGTGTTGATAAACTGCATGGTGCCGAGCATCGCATCTTGCCTGATATGATTGAGGTAGGTTCGTTCATCGGCATGGCGGCAATGTGTGGCGAAGGTGTGCGCATCAAGAATGTGTCTGTCAAGGATTTGGGTATTATTCCTGATGCATTCCGCCGCCTCGGTGTGAAGATAAAGATAGAGGACGATGACCTTGTGATTCCAGAACAGAAACATTATGTCATCGATTCATTTATTGACGGCACCATCATGACGCTTGCCGATGCCCCTTGGCCAGGACTCACTCCTGACCTTCTTTCCGTGCTCCTCGTAGTGGCTACCCAGGCTCGTGGCAGCGTCCTCTTCCATCAGAAGATGTTCGAGAGTCGCCTCTTCTTCGTGGATAAACTGATTGATATGGGTGCGCAGATCATTCTCTGTGATCCTCACCGTGCTGTGGTGGTTGGTCATGACCATAAGATCAAACTGCGTGCTGGCAGAATGACCAGTCCTGATATCCGTGCCGGTATTGCCCTGCTGATTGCTGCCATGAGTGCCAATGGTACCAGCCGCATTGCCAATATCGCCCAGATAGACCGTGGTTATGAGGATATCGAGCATCGCCTTAATGCGCTGGGTGCCAAGATTACCCGTGTCAGTGATTAATCAATGTTAAATGTTAAATGTTGAATGTTGAATGATTAGACGCGATGAAGTATATAAGATAGGCAAGTTGGGAAAACCTCATGGTGTGAAGGGCGAGATTACTTTCGCCATTACAGATGATGTTTTCGACCGTGTAGATGCCGAGTACCTGGTACTCGACATCGATGGCATCCTCGTGCCTTTCTATTTAGAGGAATATCGGTTTAAGAACGATGAGAATGTGCTCGTGAAGTTTGAGGATATCGATACCCAAGAGCAGGCACGCAACTATACCGGTTGCGAGGTTTTCTTCCCACGTCATCTCTCTGACAGTGATGAAGAGAACATGAGCTGGGCAGAAATCATCGGTTTCCATCTGGTAGATGCCGTAAGCGGCAAGGTGGTAGGTACCATAGAACATGTAGACGATTCCACCCTCAACCTTCTTTTCGAGGTAACAACCGATGCAGGTGATGAAATCCTCATCCCTGCCAGCAACGACCTCATCGAAGAGGTGAGCGCTGAAAAGAAAGAAATCAGAATGGCGATTCCGGAAGGATTGCTCGACTTATAAAGTGAAGAGTGAAGAACGAAGAGTGAAGAATTCATTTGCTTTACTAATCATAAAGTTCTAAGTTCAAAGTTAATAATTTCAAAGTAAATGAAGAAACAACAGATATGTATTCTCGGTTCTACGGGAAGTATCGGTACACAGGCGCTTGATGTCATCGAGCAGCACAGTGACCTTTACGAGGTATATTGCCTCACCGCCAACAACCGAGTGCAGGAACTTGCCGAGCAGGCTCGCAAGTTCCATCCGGCTGCTGTGGTCATAGCCAATGAGGCTCGCTACGAGGAGCTGAAAGATATGCTCAGTGATGAGCCTGATATCAAGGTTTATGCCGGTGCTCAGGCGCTTTGCGATATCGTACAGGCTGAGCCTATCGATATGGTGCTGGCTTCCATGGTAGGCTTCTCGGGCCTGGAACCAACCATCCATGCCATCAAGGCGCGCAAGAAGATATGTCTTGCCAACAAGGAAACGCTGGTGGTAGCGGGTGAGCTGATCTGCAATCTTGCACAGAAATATCATGTGCCTATCCTCCCTGTTGACAGCGAGCATAGTGCCATCTTCCAGAGTCTGGTGGGTGAGGGCGACAACGAGGTAGAGAAGATTCTTCTGACCTGTTCGGGTGGTCCTTTCCGCAATTATACTCACGAGCAGTTGGAGAAGGTGACTGCTGCCGATGCCCTCAAGCATCCTACCTGGGATATGGGCGCCAAGATAACCATCGATTCGGCTTCGCTCATGAACAAGGGCTTCGAGGTGACAGAAGCTAAATGGCTCTTTGGGGTTCCGGCTGACAAGATAGAGGTGCTTATCCATCCGCAGAGCGTTGTGCATAGTGCCGTTCAGTTTGTTGATGGTGCTGTCAAGGCTCAGTTGGGTGTGCCAGATATGCGTCTGCCTATCCAGTATGCCTTCTCTTTCCCTCAGCGTCTGCATCTGAATGGCAATCGTCTCGACCTCTTCAAGACGCAGGATTTGCAGTTCTTCAAGCCTGACTATCAGAAGTTCAAGTGCCTGCAACTGGCTTTCGATGCCATCAGAAAGGGTGGTAATATGTCGTGTATCGTGAATGCTGCCAACGAGATAGTGAATGCCGGCTTCCGCAAAGGTGAGTGTGGCTTCCTTCAGATGGCTGATATCATCGAAGAGACGATGGCGAAGGCTACTTTCGACAGTAATCCCGACCTCGATGTCTATCTGCAGACCGATGCAGAGGCTCGCCGCATAGCTACAGAACTGATGCACAAGTAATAGTTTATAGTTAATAGTTAAAATGAACGTAGGATATAGGGCTCATCATAAAGTTCAAAGTTCCAAGTTCAAAGTTCAAAGTAAATAAATGGAAGTATTTTTGATCAAAGCGTTGCAGCTGATGCTGTCGCTTTCAATCTTAGTGTTGCTCCATGAGGGCGGACACTTCTTCTTCTCCAAACTCTTTGGTGTAAGAGTGGAGAAGTTCTATCTGTTCTTCGACCCTTGGTTCCATCTCTTCGAGTTCAAGCCAAAGAATTCGGATACTACCTATGGTTTGGGATGGTTGCCGCTCGGAGGATATTGCAAGATTTCGGGTATGATAGATGAAAGTTTCGATACCGAACAGATGAAACAGCCGGAACAGCCATACGAGTTTCGCAGCAAACCGGCATGGCAGCGCCTGCTCATCATGATAGGTGGCGTGCTGGTTAACTTCGTGCTGGCTCTCTTCATCTATTCCATGATTCTGTTCCATTGGGGCGACAATTATGTGGCTACCCGCGATATGAGTTATGGTATGAAGTTCAATACCGAGGCAAAGGCATTGGGCTTCCAGGATAAGGATATTCTGGTAAGCACCGATCTGGGTGAGTTCAAGACCTTTGATGGCGATCTGTATCGTAATCTCTCTGAGGCTAAGCAGGTCAATATCATCCGTCAGGGCAAACCGATGACGCTTAATCTGCCTGGTGATCTCAACATGCTCGATATGATTAAGAGCAGTCCTCGCTTCGTAGATTTGTATGTGCCTCTGCAGATTGATAGTGTGATGAAGGATTCGCCTGCCAGCAAACTCGGTTTGGCAAAGGGTGATAAGATTCTTGCTATTAATAATAAAAAGGTAGTCTCTTTCAACGAATTTCAGATTGAATTGGGCAGAGTAGAGGATGTGCTTGCTTCGGCTGAAACGCCGCAGGATAGTGCCAGAGCACTTACAGCTCAGGTTACTTATCTCAAGGCTTCTGGCGATACCGTCAAGTCGAGTGTTCTCCTGAAATCTACCGAAGAGGGTGTGAAGTTTGGTTTCTACAATCATCCTGTCTTGCTCGATTATAAGATTACTCATGTCAACTATGGCTTCTTCGAGAGTTTCCCTGCCGGCATCAAATACGGCTGGAATGTCTTGGCCGGTTATGTGGGCGATATGAAGTATGTCTTCTCTAAGGAAGGCGCCAAGAGTCTGGGTGGTTTCGGTGCGCTGGGCAGTCTCTTCCCATCTGTATGGGATTGGCATGCATTCTGGCTTATGACAGCGTTCCTGAGCATTATTCTTGCCTTCATGAACATTCTTCCTATCCCTGCTCTTGATGGTGGACATGTGTTCTTCCTTCTCTATGAGATTATCACAGGTCGCAAACCGGGCGATAAGTTCATGGAGCGTGCTGAGTATATTGGTTTCGGCATTTTGATTCTTCTGCTTGTCGTTGCCAACCTGAACGATGTATTGCGACTCTTCGGCATCTTGTAATGCCGGGGAATCGCGAAAATAAAGGTCAAAAAAAGAGGGTGGTCATTAATTTATGACACACCCTCTTTTTTTTGAGTTTATTCTTTTATACGTATTATACGTATCTGATAATCTGTCCTACACTAACCTTCTTGTCTTTGCGGTAGCCGTTGAGTCTGCAAATCTGCTCTACAGTTACGCCGCGCTTTTCAGCGATAGAACTAAGCGTTTCGCCTGGCTTCACCTTGTGGTAGAGCTTCTCGTGGCCAGCAGGCAGTTCGTAGTATCTTCCCACTTCGCCGCCGTTAACCTGCTCTCTGGTGTAACCACCGTTGCCAACCTTGCCGCGGGCAGCATTGGCATCAGCTGATTCGCTTTCGTAGGTATTACGGTTAAAGCTGTAGAAGTCGCCTGTAACGTCCTGGTTGCGGAAATCGAAGAAGAGTGCCGGGTTCAGAGCCACACCACAGAGACGGGTCTCAAAGTGGAGATGCGAACCGGTACTTCTACCCGTGTTACCACCCAAGCCAATCACATCGCCGGCTCTTACCTCTTCGCCCTCAGTAACGAGCTGCTTAGAGAGGTGACCATAGATGGTCTCCAAACCATTGTTGTGACGAATCACGATGTACTTACCGTAACCACCACCTTCATATCTTACGATGCGAACTCTGCCTGAAAAGGCTGAGCGGATTGAGTCGCCAATATAAACCTTGATGTCCATACCTTTATGTTGGCGGCCAAAGCTAGCACGGTAACCGAAGTTACTTGTGACAACGCGACTAGGAGTTGGCATGCAGAAATGACGGAGATCGATACGGAAGTGCTCAGGCAAGGTTGTAGCCCTGTGAGCGTACTTGTTAGAGAAATCCTCATACAGCTCGGCTGCAGGGTTCTCTCTGTCTTCAATCATTCGATAATGCGACACAGCGAGTGTGTCGAGCGATTTCATTCTGTGGTCTACAGGTGCCTGTCTTGCCAACAGGTCTTGTCCGCAAACGGGAGAAGCTGTTAGCGCCAACAATGCAACGACCGAAATTTTCTTTATACTCTTTTTAAAACTCATACTACTTTTTCTATTTTCTTCTTTAGGTTCGTGTCAACAGCGCAGAATCATACAAGAAATTCTGTAAAAACCACTAAGGCAAATGCCTTCATGTAGCGGTTTTGTTATATAGACGTTGCAAATATAACAAAAAAACTTCAAAAAACCAAAGTTGTTAAAGCCAAAAGGGCGATATTTAACGCCCTAGCCTTTTTTTTAACTTACATTAGGAAAATGAGATGCAAGGAGTTGACTTTTAGTACGTTTCATGCTTTTGTAGCATTCTCAACAGAGCCACGGCAGGAGAATGCCCCATGAAAATATACTTTTTTACCTCCGGACTGGTGAATCGGAGGCATTCCTGATAAGCGCGGTAGAGGTCGTTGAGATTGATGGTAAATTCCTTACCCGATGACTCTCTGATACCGATAATCATCTTTGCCGTGACATGCAGTTTGACATATCTGATGCCTGTTGCACTTTCTATTTCCGTAATGTTTTCGAGAATGGCTCTCATTTCTTCTAGGGTTATTTCTGGTCGCGGCTCCCTGATAGCCGGCTTTCTTCTTTTATCCATAATTATACTTTTTACTTTTGGGACAGGCGATGGAATCGCCTGGAACGGGGATGAGGCTGCTTGATAGCTGAAGCCACCTTTTAGCCTTGCTTTCTGATAGCAGGAACTGCTCTTGCTTGCTGCTTTAGCTGATGGCTGCCCAGTTGATATGGGTTTTCTTCAATTCCCTGAGGCGGTTCCAGAGCAGGGCGTTGTGAGGAGCATTGCATTCGGGATCGTTGTCGATGATTTCCTGTGCTTCTGTGCGTGCCAGTTGTACCAGCTGACCATCTCTGGCAATATTCGCTATCTTCAGGTCGAAAGCCATGCCGCTCTGCTGCGTTCCCTCCAGGTCGCCGGGACCACGGAGTTTCAAGTCGGCCTCGGCGATACGGAAACCGTCGTTCGTATCGCACATGATATCAATACGTTTGCGGGTTTCTTCTGAAAGTTTATAGTTGGTTACCAGAATGCAGTAGCTCTGGTCGCAGCCTCTTCCTACACGGCCTCGCAGCTGGTGCAACTGGGAGAGACCGAAGCGCTGTGCATCCAGGATAACCATGACAGAAGCATTGGGCACATTTACACCAACTTCTATCACGGTGGTGGCAACGAGAATCTGTGTTTCGCCCTTTACAAACTGCTCCATCTCTACCTCCTTCTCGGCAGATTTCATCTTTCCGTGTATCTTACTCAATTTGAATTCCGGGAATGCCTGTTTCAGCGTTTCGTAACCTTCTTCCAGGTTCTTCAGGTCGCTCTTCTCGCTTTCTTTGATCAGCGGAAAGACGATATATACCTGTCTGCCGAGATTAATCTGGCGGCGGATGCTCTGATAGAGACTGGTGAGTTGGGTATCAAACTTATGTAGCGTCTGTATCGGTTTTCTGCCCGGTGGCAGTTCATCAATCACGCTCACGTCCAGGTCACCATAAATGGTCATGGCGAGGGTGCGGGGGATAGGAGTGGCGGTCATCACGAGGATATGAGGCGGATTCTCGCTCTTGTTCCACAGCTTGGCTCTCTGCGCTACACCGAAGCGATGCTGCTCATCGATAACGGCTACGCCTAATCTTCTGAAAACTACCGGGTCTTCGAGGATGGCATGGGTGCCCACCAGAATCTGGATTTCGCCCGTAGCCAGGTCGGCAAGAATCTTTTCTCTCTTCTTTCCCTTTACGATGCCAGTGAGCAGTTCTACCCGGATATCCATTCCCTGCAGGAAGTCGCAGATGGTTTGCAGATGCTGCTCGGCAAGAATTTCGGTAGGTGCCATCATACATGCCTGATAACCGTTATCCAGCGCAATGAGCATGGTCATGAGGGCCACGAGCGTCTTGCCCGAACCTACATCACCCTGCAGAAGACGGTTCATCTGTCTGCCGCTGCACATATCGGCTCTGATTTCATGCATCACCCGTTTCTGTGCTCCTGTCAGTTCAAAAGGCAGATGATGGGCATAGAACCCGTTGAAGATATCAGCGATGCGGTTGAAGACATAGCCCCTGAACTTGCGGCGCTGGTCGGTGGCATACCTTATTATATTAAGCTGCACATAGAAGAGTTCCTCAAATTTAAGGCGTACCTGTGCTTTCTGCATCTCCTGATGGGAATGCGGATAATGAATCATGCGGATGGCTGCATCGCGCGAAACCAGATGCAGACGGTCTACGATATGGTTTGGCAGCGTTTCGGGAAGAGGAGGAAGGATGGTGACCAACTGCTTGGTTATCTTCTCTATGGAACGTGAGGTGTAGCCGCGTTTTCTCAGGTTCTCGGTAAGCGAGTAGTAGGGCTGCATGCCCATCTCTGAAATCTGGAGATTGGTGGCATCGTCCATATCGGGATGGGTAAACTGGAATCTGCCGTTGAAGACGGTTGGCTTTCCGAAAACGAGATATTCGGTTCCCACCTTATAGGTCTTCATGATGTATTGGGCACCGCGATACCAGATGAGGTCAGCCACACCGTAGCCGTCTGAGAAATGGGCTACCAGCAGCTTGTTGCGCTTGCCGGTATCAATCTCATCGTAGCTGAGTATCTTGCCTTTGAGTTGTACAAAGGGCATGTCGGCATTGAGTTCGCTGATGTGGAAAACCTTGGAGCGGTCTACATATTTATATGGATAGTATTCCAGCAGGTCACTATAAGAGTTGATGCCGAGCTCCTTGCTCAGTATCTCTTTCTTCTTGGGTCCTACCCCCGGCAGGAACATGATGTCTTGGTCTAGAATACTATTCATATTATGCAAAAGTACAACATTCAGACAAAACAGCCAAAATGTTTAACTTATTTTTAAATAGTGACGTTACAAAACGGAGCGTCTTGCGTCTTTATTCTATATAATCATTAGAAACAAACTCTAGAACAATGATAAAGATAAAGAATAAACTGTTCATCATCTTATGGTTGCTGTCCTTGGGCTTTGCAGTCCAGGCACAGGATTTTTATGTATCAACCTCTTTCCACGAGCCTGCAACCGACGGCTTGCGGTTCATCTATAGTAGGGATGCCGTCCATTGGGACAGTATTCCGGGCACCTTCCTGGCTCCTAAGGTAGGCAAGCAGAAAGTAATGCGCGACCCTTCTATCATCGTACCCCTGACGGTGTGTTCCATCTGGTATGGACCAGCAGCTGGCGGGGCGACCGTGGCTTCGGTTATGCAGAAAGTCGCGACCTGATGCATTGGAGCGAACCGAAATTCATCGAGGTGATGGACGATCCTACTACCGTGAATGTATGGGCACCGGAGTTCTTCTGGGATGAAGACCGCCAGCAGGCAATGGTGGTATGGGCATCGTGTGTGCCTAGCCAGCACTTCGCCCTGGGCATCGAAGACGAGAAGAACAATCACCGTCTCTACTATTCCGTAACCAAGGATTTCAAGACATGGACCAAGGGTAAGCTCCTGATAGATCCGGGATTCAGTTGCATAGATGCCACTCTGCTGAAGCGTGGTAAGAACGATTATGTGATGGTATTGAAGGATAATACCCGCAATGCCCGCAATATCAAGGTGACTTTTGCCAAGAACCCGATGGGACCGTGGAGCAAGGCTTCAGAACCATTCACCGGCAATTTCATGGAAGGACCAACCACCGTCAAACTGCCTAAGAACAGTCCGCTGGGCAATGGTTATCTCATTTATTACGACCGTTACCGCCTCTTCGATTTCGGCGCTCATTTTACCAAGGATTTCGTTCATTTCACCGATGTGAGCCAGCAGGTGAGTGTGCCGAAGAACCACAAGCACGGCACCATCTTCCGTGCTCCGGAACGCATCGTGAAGGCCATGCTGGAACAGGACCGCATCCACTATACCGGAACCACGATGGCAGATCCGTCGCGTCATGATGGAGCTTTGTCGCCAGTGGTAGGAGTTCACAATATCCAGACGCTCCGTGCCAACCGCGAGCATCCTTCCCAGGCAAATGGTGGAGGCTGGACCTATAACCATCAGCCGATGATGGCGTATTGGAACGGCAAGTTCTACATGCATTTCCTGAGCGATCCTGCCGAGGAGCATGTACCCCCATCGAGAACCCTGATGCAGGTTTCTGAGGACGGATACAATTGGAGCCAGCCACAGATTCTCTTCCCTGAATATGATGTGCCAGCCGGTTTCAAAAAGGCGAAATACCAGCCGAAACCGGAACTGCAATATCCTGATGTCTACAAGCAGAAACCATTGAAGGCTATCATGCACCAGCGTGTGGGCTGGTATGTATCTAAGGGTGGCATCCTCCTGGCTACCGGAAACTATGGTGTGGCTTTGGACAGAAAGGACGACCCGAACGATGGCAACGGCATCGGCCGTGTGGTGAGAGAGGTGAAGAAAGACGGTTCGCTCGGACCTATCTATTTCATCTATTACAATCATGGATTCAATGAGAAGAATACTGCTTATCCTAATTATAAGAAAGCATCCAAGGCGGTAAGAGCGGCTTGCGAGGAAATCCTTGCCAACCCACGTTACCGCATGCAATGGGTGGAAGAGGCTGATAGGGGCGACAAACTGATACCGCTCAACAACGGCTATAAGGCTTATTGCGACTATACCCTGCCGGATGGCAGAATAGCCAGTCTGTGGAAGCACGCCCTCACCTCATTGAGTCTGGATGGCGGTAATACCTATACCACGACCAACCGTGCCCTGGGATTCGTCAACAGCAATGCCAAGATTTGGGGACAGCGGTTGACCGACGGCAGCTATGCCACCGTCTACAACCCTTCAGAATACCGCTGGCCGCTGGGCATCTCGCTGAGTGGTGACGGTCTGGAATACAAGACACTGAATCTGATTTGTGGCGAAGTACCACCGATGAGATACGGTGGCAACTATAAGAGTCGCGGTCCGCAGTATGTCCGTGGCATTCAGGAAGGCAATGGTATTCCTAAGGATTCCGATATGTGGGTGAGCTATTCCATGAACAAGGAAGATATCTGGGTGGCGCATGTACCCGTTCCGGTCAAGACCGTGGCTACTTCCCATGCCGATGATGATTTCGCCCAATATCAGAAACTCGGCGATCTCAAGACTTGGAATATCTATTCTCCGCTGATGGCACCGGTTTCGCTCCGTCAGGAGTGGCTCGAACTGAAAGATGAAGATCCGTTTGACTATGCCTGTGTAGAGCGCAAGATTCCTTCTTCTTCCTATCTGAAGGCATCCTTCGATGTGCAGGCAGCTCAGACCCGTAACGGTTCCCTGCAGATTGAATTCCTCGATGAGAAGGGCATCGCTTGCACCCGCATCGAACTGAACAAAGAAGGAATGATCCGTGTGAAGAACGGAGCGAGATATGGCAATGTGATGCCTTATCAGGCAGACCAGACCTATCGTTTTGAGGCAACATTGGATACCCAGCACCGCCAGCTCAACCTCACCGTGAGTATCCTCGATGCAGAGGGCAAGACTTTGCAGAGCAAGAGCACCAGGCGCATCTTCTTTGCACCGGTGCATCAGATAGAGCGCATCCGTTTCCGTACCGGCGACCTCCGTACCTTCCCGACCATCGACACTCCTGCCGACTGGTTTGGAACCTTGGAACATGCCGGTGACACCGATACCACCGCCCTCTACCGCATCGCCCATGTCAAGACCGAGAGTCTGGGTGCTGATGCCGGTTCTGCAGTACTTAAGACCGCAGATTACAAGCATTATGTAGACGATTTCAATGCGATGGAGCCGGAGGTTCTCCATACTTCAGCCATTCCGAATGCGCAGGCATGGGACTGGATGAAGCAGAATGTGCCCCTCTTCGACTGTTCGCAGCGTAACTTCGAGGAGATGTATTATTTCCGCTGGTGGACGCTCCGCAAGCATATCGAAAATACACCTGTAGGCTATGCGATGACCGAGTTTCTCGTGCCTCGCAGCTATGCCGACAAGTACAATCTCATCGCCTCTGGAGTGGGTCATCATATCCACGAGAGTCGTTGGATCCGCGATGGCAAGTATCTCGACGGCATCCTGAATACCTGGTATCATGGCAATGGTGGCAAGCCGATGGCTAAGATTAATTTCTATAGCAGTTGGATGCCTGCTTCAATCTGGGAGCGCTATCTCGTAGACGGCAACCAGAAGGAGTTTAAGTCGTTGGTGAACGATCTGGACAAGGAGTATCAGCTGTGGGATAATCACCGCTGGGGTAACGGACTCTACTGGCAGTATGATGTGCGTGATGCGATGGAAGAGACCATCAGTGGCGGCAGAAGAGAAAAGAATGCCCGTCCTAGCATTAACAGTTATATGTATGGAAATGCGATGGGCATCGCGCAGATGGCAAAAATCATCGGCTATCAGGATCTGGCAAGGAAGTATGAGGCTAAGGCTGATACCCTGAAGCATCTGGTAGAAACCCAGCTCTGGGATGCCGACCAGCAGTTCTTCGAGGTGTATAAGCCGAATGCCGGTGAGGCAAAGGAGGTAGCCAAGAAGAGAAGTTACCAGCCTAGTGGCGATGCTGCGGTATCGGCAAAGGTGCGTGAGGCAATCGGTTTCCTGCCTTGGTATTTCAATCTTCCTGCCGATGAAGCTAAGTTTGCTGAGGCATGGAAGCAGGCTGCCGACAGCAAGGGCTTTTCTGCTCCTTACGGACAGACCACCGCAGAGCGCCGCCATCCTCAGTTCCGCTCTCATGGCGTAGGAAAGTGTGAGTGGGATGGTGCCATCTGGCCTTTCGCTACCGCCCAGACCCTGACAGCGATGGCGAATTTCATCAACAATTATCAGGTGAAGCCGTCTGCCCTCGCAGCTTCTGCTAAGGGTAGTCTCGATATGGACAGCCTTTATTTCAATGAGATGGAGAAGTATGTACAGAGTCAGAGCATGCGTGGCAAACCTTACATCGGTGAGTATCTTGATGAAACCACTGGTTACTGGTTGAAGGGCGATCAGGAGCGCAGCAGATATTACAATCATTCTACCTTCTGCGATCTCATCATCACCGGCATCGTGGGTCTTCGTCCTCGTGCCGATCAGACCATCGAGGTGCGTCCTATCATCCCAGCCGGCAAATGGCAGTACTTCTGTCTTGACAAGGTGCGTTATCATGGTCACGACCTCACCATCCTCTACGACCAGGATGGCTCCCGCTATCATGTGGGCAAGGGTCTGCAGGTATGGTAGATGGCAAGTTGGCGGGGCAGCGTGATACGCTCGGCAAACTCGTAGTGAAGGATGCATTCAAATAATGTAGAATAAAATACGATATGAAACAGAGAAAATATTTATTGATATTGATAGGACTTTTGGGCATGATACAGATTCATGCCAAAAGTCTGTTGCTTTTTAAGACGGACGATGAATCGCCTCTGCCACAATGGATTGGTGCGATAACCGATGAGGATGCGCACATTCCGAGTAACCGCGATTATGTAGGAACAGGAACGGTGAATGCCAAAGGAAAACCAGACTGGAAGGCTACGGCTCCATTGTCAAGACAAAGCATCTGGCTGAAGAAAGAAATGAAACTTCCGGCTGATGTCCGCAAGGCAACGATGAAGATTGTGGGACTGGGTTTCTATGAACTCAGCATCAACCGGCAGAAGGTGACGGATGCCGTTTTCGCCCCTCTGTGGAGCGATTACGACAAGACCGTCTTTTACAATACTTACGATGTGACTGCGTTGTTGAAGAAAGGCAAGAACCAACTTTCGGTATTGCTGGGCAACGGATTCTATAATGAGCAGGGTGGAAGATACACCAAGATGAAGGTTTCCTATGGTCCTCCTACGCTCTACTGTTCGCTCGAAATCGAACTGAAGAATGGCAGAACCGTCTGCATCGTCAGCGATAACTCGTGGAAATATTCGCCTAGCAGCATCACCTTCAACAGTATCTATGGTGGCGAAGACGAGGATGCCCGCATCACGTCTTCCTGGAAACCGGTAGTGATACAGAAAGGACCTCGTGGCGTTCTGCGCCAGCAGATAGCCCAGCCCGTGAAGATGATGGAATACTTCGGTGTGAAGAGCCGTCATCAGCTCACTCCTCAGCAAATTGCCAAGGCTTCCAATGCCAAACATCCTATTCCGGCAGGAACCTTTGTGCTGGATATGGGACAGAATCTTGCCGGTTTCCCACAAATCAAGGTTAGTGGAAAGGCAGGACAGCAGGTGCGACTCTATCTCTCTGAAACCCTGACCGCACAGGGAACCTGCAACCAGAAACAGTCGGGCAGTCCTTATTATCTTAATTATACGCTCAGCGGAAAGGGCGAGAAGGCTTCTGACGGCAAGCGCATCGAGACCTGGCATCCGCATTTCACTTATTATGGTTATCGCTATATCCAGGTAGAAGGTGCCGTGATGAAGGGCGATGAGAATCCTGATGGCAAGCCGGTGATAGAGGATATCCAGTCGTGCTTCGTTTATAATTCTGCAGCGAAGATTGGTAGTTTCGAGTGCTCCAATCCGATGTTCAACCGGGCTTATCAGATTATCGACCGTGCCATCCGAAGCAATTGGCAGGCAGTATGGACTGACTGTCCGCATCGTGAAAAACTCGGTTGGCTGGAGCAGGATTGGCTCAATGGCGAGGGATTGGTATACAACTACGACTGTCGTTCGATGATAGAGCAGACGTTGCAGAATATCGCTGATGCCCAGCATGCCAACGGAGCCGTTCCTACCACTGCCCCAGAGTATATCTATTTCAAGGGCAAGTGGCTTGATCCGTTTGCCGAATCACCTGAATGGGGTGGAGCCTTGGTAGCGCTTCCGTTCCTCTATCTGCAGCATTACGGTGACGACCGGATGGTGAAAAAATATGCACCGCAGATGTTCCGCTATGTGGATTATCTCCAGAGCAAGGACAGTTGCCGGATACTGAAACAAGGCTTGGGTGACTGGTATGATTACGGAAAAGGCCGTTCGGGCTTCTCTCAGAATACCCCGATGCCGCTGGTAGCTACAGCCCATTATTATCAGTGGGTGAAACTGACACAGAAGGCTGCAGCAATGAGTGGAAAGACAGCCGAAGCCAACCGCTATGCCATCCTGGCTTCTGAAATCCTGCAGGCTTTCCAAAAGGAATTCCTGCATGTTGAGAAGGCTGCATCTTCTGAGAAATCTTCTTCGGATGCTGTCGTAAAGGATGCAGTAGAAAAGATATATTACGATTCGGGAAGTCAGGCATCCAATGCCATTCCGTTGGTGCTGGGCATGGTTCCGTCCCAGTATCGCAAGCAGGTCCTCCAGCATCTGATAGATGATATTCATGCGCATCACGACCGCCTGACAACCGGTGATGTGGGCAATCGCTACCTTTTTCAGGCATTGCTGGAAAACGGATATGCCGATCTCTGGTACAAGATGCTGGCGCATGATGATGTGCCGGGCTACGGATTCCAGATCAAGAAGGGAATGACCACGCTTACCGAACAGTGGAATCCGGAGATGGGTGCTTCGATGAACCATTTCATGATGGCGCAAATCAACAACCATTTCCTGCCGGATATTGTAGGCATCCGGATAGAGCAGGGCAGAGTCATCATCGCTCCTCATCCGATGGGCGACCTGACCTGGGCTAAGGGAAGTACCCAACTCAGCAATGGCAAGCAGGTTGCCGTGGCTTGGAAGAAATTGGCTGATGATAAAATAGAGGTAACGGTAGATACCGATAAGGATGTAGAATATGAAATCAAGATAGATTATGATGAAACAGAACATGATGATGGCACTTATCGCGGCAAGCATGTCTTTGTCGGCAAGTGCGCAAAATAGCGGTAACCAGCCAAAGGCTGATGCTCAGAACTGTTATCAGGGCCATTTTACCCGTAGTCTTCACGATGTGATGCAGGACGTATCGCAGCGTTGGGGTGTCCGCTTTAAATATAATGTGGATACCGTTGGTAGGCAGTTGCCTTATGCCGACTTCCGCATCAAACCCTATTCGTTGGAGGAAACCCTGACGAATATCTGCAAGTATTTCGACTTCAACTGGTGGAAGCAGAATGGTAATGTCTATAAGATCAAACCTTATGAATATCCCCGACGCCATACCGAAGAGGGTGAGCAGATGCTTGCTTATCTCAAGACGCTTTACCAGAACCGGGAACAGTTTGAAGCACGCAAGGACTCGGTACGAAAGGAGGTGCGCCGCATCCTGGGCATCGACCGCTATATGGATTCGCTGGTTCATAAGAAGCCGATTTTGGGAAAGGTGCGCCGGTATGACGGTTATACGGTTCAGAATATCTGCATCGAAACCCTGCCAGGTGAGCATGTCTTCGGTTCCATCTATACGCCAATCAAGAAGGGCAAGCATCCGTTGATTATCTGCCTGATGGTCATTTCGGAGGTGGCAGATACCGTGCCGATGAGCAGCAGCGCCTCGGAACCTTGGCAAGGATGGGTGCTATCTGTGTAGATTTCGACCTGTATGGTTGGGGACAGAGTAAAACGGAATATGGCAAGAATTCGCATCAGACCGACCGTGCCCATGTGATTCAGGCTCTGAATGCAGAGGTATTGCTCGATTATATGTGGAACCATCGCAAGGATGTGGATAAGACGCGCATCGGAGCGAATGGTGGCAGCGGTGGCGGTACGCATACTGTCCTGCTGACGGTACTCGACGACCGTATCACGGCAGCAGCGCCAACGGTGAATCTTGCTTCTCATTTTGATGGCGGTTGTCCTTGCGAGAGTGGCAAACCTATTCAGTTGGCGGGACATGGTACGTGTAATGCCGAGTTGATGGCTTTCTTTGCACCTAAGCCATTGTTGGTAGTGAGCGATGGTGGCGATTGGACATTCTCTGTTCCAACCCTCGAATATCCGTATCTGCAGTATATATATATAATGTATGGTGCCAAGGAACAGGTAACCAATGTGCATCTGCCTCAGGAGCGTCACGATTATGGTGTCAACAAGCGCCAGGCAAACTACGATTTCTTCATCCGTGTCTTCGGTTTGGATCGCAGCAAGTTGGATGAAAGTAAAGTGAAGGTTGAAAAACCGGAAGTTTTGCAATCAGTCATCAGATAATCAGACAGAAGATAATAAATCAAACCTCACGCCGTTTTTATAAATGATGTGAGGTCTTTTTCGTCTTTTCTGACGACAAAGGCGGCTCATTTGCGTCTATAAATAAATAGTACTTTAATCGATTAAACAAAAACAAATGAAAATCTTAAGAACCATCACAATATGCTGTCTGGCTTGCCTCTCTTTGCAGGCTACAGCACAAGCGTATAAGCTCTGGTACGACAAGCCAGCATTGGTCTGGACCGATGCCTTGCCTCTGGGCAATGGACGGTTGGGCGCATGGTATATGGTATCCCAGCCACCGAACGCCTGCAGTTGAACGAGGAAACCATCTGGGCAGGACAGCCTAACAAGAATGCGAACCCTCATGCCAAGGCAGCTCTTCCTGTCGTACAGAACCTCATTTGGCAGGGTGAATACCGCAAGGCACAGGATATGTGTACCGAGAAAATCATGTCGAATACCAACTTTGGAATGCCTTACGAACCTTTCGGTGATGTCTATATTTCGGCTCCCGGGATGGATGACTATTCCCGGTATTATCGCGAACTGAGTCTGGATTCAGCCCGTTGTCTTACCCGTTGGACAGCCCACGGTGTCATCTATCAGCGCGAGGTCATCACCTCTTTTGCCGATAACGTGGTGATGGTAAGATTTACCGCCAATAAGCCTCATAGCATCACCTTCAATGCCAACTTCACTTCCCCTCACGATGATGTCATCATCCGTACCGATGGCGAGGAAGCTACACTCGAAGGAGTGGCTGCCAAGCACGAAGGTCTGAAGGGAAAGGTGAGATTCATGGGCAGAATGGCGGCTCAGGTCAAGGGCGGCGAGGCTGCGAAGACCTGCCGCGACGGCGTGGTCAGCGTGAAGAATGCCGATGAAGCCGTACTCTATATCTCCATCGCCACCAACTTCGTGAACTACAAGGATATCACCGGCAATGAGGTGGAGCGCAGCAAGCAGGCTCTCCATACAGCCATGGCAAAGGATGCCAGGGAACAGATGGCGCAGCATGTGGCTAAATTCCAGAGCATGATGCATCGTAACTCGCTCTGGTTGGGCGCTGATAAGTATCAGAATCTGCCTACCGACGAACGCCTTATCCGTTTTGCCCAGCAGGACGACAACTATCTCGTAGCCACCTATTATGCTTTCGGCAGATACCTTCTGATATGCAGTTCGCAGCCAGGCACACAGCCAGCCAACCTGCAGGGCATCTGGAACGATAAGATGTTCCCGTCATGGGACAGCAAGTATACCACCAACATCAACATGGAGATGAACTACTGGCCATCAGAGATGACCAATCTCTCCGATCTCAACGAACCGCTCTTCCGGTTGATTCGTGAAGTGAGCGAAACCGGAAAGGAATCGGCTCAGACCATGTATGGCAAGAACGGATGGATCTTGCATCACAATACCGATATTTGGCGAGTAACCGGTGGTATTGACAAGGCAGCATCAGGCATGTGGATGACCGGTGGTGCCTGGGTTTCCTCCCATCTCTGGCAACATTATCTCTATAGTGGTGACAAGGAATTTCTGCGCAAGGCTTATCCGATTATGAAAGGTGCAGCCACTTTCCTCGATGAGATGCTGATACCGGAGCCAGAGCATGGCTGGCTCGTGATTTCGCCAGCTGTGAGTCCAGAGAATGTGCATCCTTCGAAGGATGGAAAGATAGCCATGAGCTATGGCACCACGATGGATAATGAATTGCTCCACGAACTCTTCTCTTCTGTCATCAGAGCGAGCGAGATTCTGGGAGAAGATGCCGGATATGCAGCTCATCTGAAGGAAGTGTTAGGAAAAATGGCTCCGATGCAGATTGGCAAGTGGGGACAGCTGCAGGAATGGATCAAGGACTGGGATGATCCTCAGGATAATCATCGCCATGTGAGTCATCTCTACGCCCTCTATCCAGGTAATCAGATTACACCGGAGAAGACACCGGAACTCTTCGATGCTGCCCGTACTTCGCTGATACATCGTGGCGACCCGAGTACAGGTTGGTCGATGGGATGGAAGGTTTGTCTCTGGCTCGCCTTCTGGATGGTAACCATGCCTACAAGCTGATTCACAACCAGTTGACCCTGACGGATGACCACTTCCTCGCCTACGGATTGAACAAGAAGAAAGGTGGAACCTATCGCAATCTCTTCGATGCGCATCCACCGTTCCAGATAGATGGCAACTTCGGCTGTACAGCCGGTATCGCAGAAATGCTGATGCAGAGTCATGACGGATGTGTCAATATTCTGCCGGCTCTTCCTGATGTCTGGAAGGCTGAAGGAAAGGTACAGGGGCTCCGCACCAGAGGTGGTTTCCTCATCGAGGAACTGGCATGGAAGAATGGCAGAATTACCTCGCTCAAGATCCGTTCTACTCTCGGTGGCAATCTCCGTCTCCGTCTGCCGGAAGGCAACCGGTTAAAGGGCATTAAGGGTATGAAATCTGCCAAGGGCAAGAATCCGAATCCGCTCTTCTCTGCCTTCGAACAGCCACAGATGCAGAATCATTCAGAAGTGAAACTCAACAAGGTGGTGTTGCCAAAGGCAAATACCTATGACATCACTACACGAAAGGGAGAGACCATCCGATTGTTTTAAAAACATGGGTCTTCACTCCTTAACATCTAAACTCCTTTAGAAAATGAAAAAAATAATGATAACATTGGCGCTGGCTTGCGGAATCTTTACCGCTGCCTCTGCCGCTAAAAACGAAAAGCCTTGGGCTAATGGTAAATTACAGGTTTCTGCCAACCAGCGATTCCTGCAGTTTGAAAACGGACAGCCGTTCTTCATGTTGGGTGATACCGGCTGGCTTCTGCCGGAACGTCTGGATAGAGCCGAGGCACAGTATTATCTTCAGAAATGCCGTGTAGCGGGATTCAATACCGTTCTCATCCAGGTGATGGACGGCACACCTTCCTTTAATATCTACGGTCAGCAGTCGCTCCCTGCCGGATGGGATTTGTCAAAGGCAGACCCTGCAGGTGTCTACAGCTATTGGGATCATCTCGACTACATCATCAAACTTGCCGAGATGAACGGCATCTACATCGGCATGGTAACCATCTGGGGTTCTCAGGTAAAGGCAGAGAATATCAATGCACAGCAGGCTAAGGCATACGGAAAGTTCCTTGCCAACCGCTATAAGAATTCGCCTAATATCATCTGGGTGATGGGTGGCGATATCCAGGGTGATATCCACCCAGAGGTGTGGGAGTCGCTCGCTACCAGCATCAAGAGCATCGATCACAATCATCTCATGACCTATCATCCTCGTGGCAGATATACTTCTGCCAAATGGTGGAGCAAGGCGAAATGGCTCGATTTCCATACCTTCCAGAGTGGTCATCGCAAGTATGGTCAGCGTATGGGCAATAAGGATTATCCTATCCCTGACAATACCGAGGAGGACAACTGGATGTATGTGGATTCTACCTGGGCATACAAGCCTATCAAACCTGTGCTCGATGCCGAACCGAGCTACGAGGATATTCCGAAGGGCTTGCACGATCCTAATGAGGAGCGCTGGCAGGATTATGACGTTCGCCGCTATGCCTACTGGAGTGTCTTTGCCGGTTCCTGCGGCCATACCTATGGTCATAATGCCATCATGCAGATGTTGAAGCCGGGCTATCCTACCAGTTATGGAAGTGATGGAGCCGAGAAGCCTTGGTATGTGGCGCTCAACGATCCTGGATTCAACCAGATGAAGCATCTCAAGAATCTGATGCTCTCTCTGCCATACTTTGAGCGTGTGCCTGACCAGAGCATTATTGCCGGTGAGAATGGCGAAAGATATAACCGTATGCTGGCTACCCGAGGCAACGATTATCTGCTGGTTTACAATTACAACTGTGTTCCGATGAAACTCGACCTCCGCAAGGTTTCGGGCAGCAGAAAGAACGTATGGTGGATGGATGCTGCCAACGGACAGCTGGAATACATCGGAGAGTTTGACAACAAGGTCATCACCTTCGCTCCTCAGAAGGCTACCCGCGGCATCAGCGATGGTGTTTTCATCGCCATTGATGCCAGCAAGGACTATCTGAAGAAAGACCAGAAGATGATAGAAGACCAGAGTCTGGCTGGTAAGAAAAGAGATTTGAATGAGTAAATAAAGTGAAGAGTGAAGAACGAAGAGTGAAGAATTCAAATGAAGAATAATATATTGATGAGTGTGTTGCTGACGGCATCGCTGTCGGCAGCACTTCCGCTTTCCGCTGCCAGTCATGTTGACGTGGTGAAGATGCGGACGGAGAACCGGGTGAATCCTTTGGGAATCGGAACTTCAACCCCTCGCTTCTCCTGGCAGATTACTTCTGACAGGAAGGGTGTGGTGCAGACGAGTTATCAGATTCTTGTAGCTTCTTCCAGAGAAAAACTGGATAGAAACGAGGCGGATTTATGGGATAGCGGTGAACGCAACAGCGATGAACAGCTGTGGATTCCTTATCAGGGCAAGGCGCTGCTGAGTGGCGCTCAAGCTTACTGGAAGGTGCGTATCACTACCAATAAAGGAAAATCGGAATGGACCGAACCGCAGCTCTTCACCATCGGACTGCTCGGTGAAACCAAATGGAGCGGTACCTGGATTGGCTTGGAAGACCTGCAGCCTGGAGAACAGAAAGGCATGCATACCCGACTGGCAGCACGCTATATCCGCAAGGACTTTGCGGCAAAAGGTAAGGTGAAGCGGGCGGTGGCTTATGTTGCCGGACTCGGTGTCTATGAGTTCTACGTCAACGGACAGCGTATGGGCGGCAGCCAGGCATTGCAGCCTGCACCAACCGATTACCGCAAGACTATTTACTACAATACGTTCGATGTCACTTCGCTCCTGACTGAGAAGAATGCCATCGCCATCAAACTGGGCAACGGAAGAATGTTTCCGATGCGACAGGAGAAGGCATACAAGACGCCTTTTTTCGGTTATCCGAAATGCCGCATCAACGTGAAGGTGGAGTATGAGAACGGAAAGACTGAAACCTGGGCTACCAACAATACATGGAAGTTGAGCTTCGATGGTCCTATCCGCAGCAACAACGAGTATGATGGCGAGGAGTATGATGCCCGCAGGGAACAGGCGCTGAAAGGCTGGACCCAGGCTGGTTTCGACGATAGCCAGTGGCAGAAAGCCGAGCGCTGTGCCATTCCTGACGGTACGCTGATGGCGCAGCCGATGACGGGAATGGTTGAGAAGGAATTCGGTCATCCGGTAAGTCTGAAGCATCGCCACGATACACTCATCGTAGATTTCGGACAGAACATGGCGGGCTGGATCGGTTTCCAGGTCCGTGGCAGGCAGGGTGATACCATCCGTGTGAAATATGCCGAGAAACTGCAGGCTGACGGCAGTCTGTATCTCGACAACTTCCGCAATGCCCTCTCTGAGGATATCTATGTCTGCAATGGTAAGGAGAACGGCAAGCCTTGGCGCCCGGTCTTCTCCTATCATGGTTTCCGCTATGCTGCCATCACCGGTATGAAGAATGCCCGCAAGGAGAATTTCACCGCTTATACCGTGAGCGATGAGATGGCTACCATCGGGCATATCGAGACTTCTGATACGATATTAAATAAGGTATTGAAGAATGCATGGTGGGGCATCTACGGCAATTACAAGGGTATGCCGGTAGACTGTCCGCAGCGCAACGAGCGCCAGCCTTGGTTGGGCGACCGTACGGTGGGTTCGTTGGGTGAAAGTTTCGTTTTCGACAATGAGCGACTCTACAGCAAGTGGATGCACGATATCTGCGATGCCCAGCGTTCGGATGGCAATATTCCGGATGTGGCTCCTGCTTTCTGGAATTACTATACCGATGATGTTACCTGGCCGGCAGCCTTGCCTTTCACCTGTGATATGCTCTATCATCAGTTTGGCAACAAGCAGCCTATCATCGATTCTTATCCATCCATCAGGAAATGGATCAACCATATCCTGGCAGAATATACGGATAAGAACGGCATCATCACCAAAGATAAATACGGCGACTGGTGCGTGCCACCGGAGAAGCTGGAACTGATTCACAGTCAGGATCCGAAGCGAAAGACAGATGGCAAGCTGATAGCCACCGCCTATATGATCCGTTGTCTGCAGCTGGCAGAGCAGTTTGCCAACCTGCAGGACCTGAAGGAAGAAGCGAAGGCTTGGGCAGACCGCAGAAGCGGGATGATAGAAGCTTTCAATAAGCAGTTCCTCACCAACAAGGCAGGAACCTCCCGTCGTCCGGGTCATGTGCTTTATCCAGACAGCATCTATTATGGCAACAATACCTCTACCGCCAATCTCCTGGCACTCTCCTTCGGCATCGCTCCCCAGGAGTTGCGCAGCGAACTCATCAAGCAGGTAGTGAAGGGCATCTGCATCGATGCCAAGGAACATGTCAACTGCGGTGTCATCGGCATCTCCTGGCTCCTTCGCGGTTTGAGCGATAACGGTTTCCCTGATGTGGCTTATCTCCTGGCTACCCAGCGCACCTATCCGTCTTGGGGTTATATGGCAGAGAACGGAGCCACTACCATCTGGGAACTCTGGAATGGCGACAAGGCTGATCCGAAGATGAATTCGGGCAATCATGTGATGCTTCTGGGTGACTTGCTTACCTGGTGCTATCAGTATCTGGGAGGTATCCAGCAGAAGGGTGTCAACGTGCAGCAGGTGGCTGAGGCTGATGCCAGCGTGGCTTACAAGCACATCGTGTTGAAGCCAGCCTTCAGTATTCAGAACTGCGAATCGGTAAAAGCAGATTACGAGACTCCATACGGAGTAGTGAAGAGCCAGTGGAAGAAGACTTTACAGCATGTGGATTGGGATATCACCGTGCCTTGCAACACCACAGCCGATGTCTATCTGCCTGATGGCAAGGTTGAAACGGTGGGTAGTGGCGATTATCATTATTCGGTAGAAATCCCTACCCGCGATGCTGCCATCCTGAAGGATGAATTCCTCTATGATTACAGCGGATTCCCATCGGCTCATGCCTCTACCATCACCCAGTTGAAGAATGGTGACCTGGTGGCTGCTTACTTCGGCGGTACCTTCGAGCGCAATCCGGATGTCTGCATCTGGGTAAGTCGGAAACCGAAGGGTGCCAAGGCTTGGGAGAAGCCTATCCTGGCTGCCGATGGTGTTTATCGCCTGGGTACTCCTGAGGCTAAGAAGGCGGGTCTTTCGGGCATCGATGAGAAGACGACTCCGGCTGATAAGGGACCTATCAAGGACGGATTGCGCCGTTTCGGTGTGCCTGCCGGCTACAAATATGATTTCCGCTCTAAGTCAGCCAATATCAAGTTGCCTGCCAATCTGAAGCGCAAGTCTTGCTGGAACCCTGTGCTCTATACCATGCCGGATGGCGAAATATGGCTGTTCTATAAGGTGGGATCTACCGTTGGCGACTGGACGGGCTGTCTTGTGAAGTCGAAGGATGGCGGTAAGACTTGGAGTGATCCGGAGGCATTGCCAGACGGTTTCCTCGGTCCTATCAAGAACAAGCCGGAAATGGTGAACGGCAGACTCATCTGCGGTTCCAGTACCGAGAACAAGGGTTGGCGATTCCATGTGGAGATTCTCGACTTGAAGACCAAAAAGTGGAAGTATGTGGGTCCGGTAGATGCCGAACTGAAGCCTCGTACCGATGATGTGGATTCGGCTACGGTGGATATGGAGCATCCTATCTACAAGGAGGGTGAGAAGGCAAGATATATCTACAGTATCCAGCCATCTATCCTGAAGTTGAAGGATGGCAGATTGCAGGTTCTGATGCGTACCCATAATGCCAAACTTGCCACCAGTTTCAGCAGCGACGGTGGTGATACCTGGACTCCGGTTACCCTGCTCGACATCGAGAACAACCAGAGCGGTACGGATGCTGTCACCCTGAAGGATGGCAGACACGTGCTCATCTATAACAATTTCGAGACCTTGCCGGGAACCAAGAAGGGACCTCGCACACCATTGAGTCTTGCCATCAGCGATGACGGCACCCATTGGCGTCATCTCCTCACCCTGGAGGACAGTCCTATCAACCAGTATTCCTATCCAGGTATCATCGAGGGAAAGGATGGCAAACTGCATTGCATCTACACCTGGCGCCGCCAGAGAGTGGCGTATAAGGAAGTGGATTTGAAAAAGATAAAATAAGAAAATAGTAAATTAAAAGGATAGAATATGTACGATATACGTATCATACTCTATCCTTTTATTGTTTTAGACCCCACAAACGAATGTTCCTTCATTGATTACAAAAAGAAGGAAACTGCGTCTTTATTTATAAAACAAAGACTAAGACAATGATAAAGTACAAAAGATTTTTGTGATGGCAGCCCTCGTGCTGATTCCATCTGTATCCTTTGCCCAGAAAGTGAATATCCTGACCGAAAAGACGGCTTCTAATCGGGAACAGTATGCTGCTGAATACTTGCAGAAGAAGCTCAACCGTTTGGGCTTCCCTACTGTGGTGAACGGCAAGAAGGGCGAATATCGCATTTCGCTCTCGCAAGCCAAGGATACTGCCGGACTGAAGAAGGAAGGTTTCTCATGGACCCGCAAGGGAAAGAAAATCCAGTTGCAGGGAAATGATGGCTCGGGTGTCATCTACGGCTGTAACGAAATTGCTGAATACGTGGCTCAGCATGGTTCTCTCAATGTGCCGCTGATGCAGGAGGATGCGCCTGAAATGGTGCTCCGTGGTGCTTGTGTAGGTTTGCAGAAAACCGTTTATCTACCGGGCCATCAGGTTTACGAATACCCTTATACCCCTGAGAATTTCCCTTGGTTTTATGACAAGGAACAGTGGATTCAGTATCTCGATATGCTCGTAGACAACAAGATGAATTCGCTCTATCTCTGGAATGGTCACCCTTTTGCTTCGCTCGTCAAACTGAAGGATTATCCTTTCGCCCTTGAGGTGGATGAGGCTACCTTCAAGAAGAACGAAGAGATGTTCTCGTTCCTGACCAAGGAGCTGACCGCCGTGGCATCTTCGTCATTCAGATGTTCTACAACATCATCCTCTCCAAGCCTTTTGCTGATCATTATGGTTTGAAGACACAGGACCGTCACCGTCCTATCACTCCGCTCATCAGCGATTATACCCGCAAGTCGGTAGCTGCCTTCATCGAGAAATATCCCAATGTAGGCTTGCTCGTCTGTCTCGGTGAGGCGATGAATACCTACGAGGATGATGTGGAATGGATGACCAAGACCATCATCCCGGGTGTCAAGGACGGACTGAAGGCTTTGGGAAGAACCGACGAACCGCCAGTCCTGCTCCGTGCCCACGATACCGACTGCAAGATGGTGATGGAGCAGCGCTGCCGCTCTACAAGAACCTCTATACGATGCATAAGTATAATGGAGAGTCGCTTACCACCTATCAGCCTCGTGGTCCTTGGACCAAGATTCATACTGATTTGGCAGCCCTGGGTTCTACCCATATAAGCAACGTGCATATCCTTGCCAATCTCGAACCATTCCGCTGGTCATCTCCTTCGTTCGTTCAGAAGGCGGTAACGGCGATGCACGATGTTCATCATGCCAATGCCCTGCATCTCTATCCGCAGGCCAGTTACTGGGATTGGCCTTATACGGCAGATAAATTGCCTGGCGGAAAGCGCGAGAAGCAGTTAGACCGCGACTGGATGTGGTACAAGACATGGGGAAGATATGCCTGGAACTGCCGTCGCGATGTAGCTGCCGAGGGTAATTACTGGGATAAGGTGCTTGCCGATTACTATGCTACTGATGCCGCTGTTGCCGACAGCATTCGCAAGGCATACGATGAGAGCGGTGAGATTGCGCCTAAGCTCCTCCGCCGTTTCGGTATTACGAGGCAACCGCCAGACGCTGCTCCTGGGTATGTTCATGAGTCAGCTAGTGAATCCATATAAGTACACCATCTATCCTGGTTTCTATGAGAGTTGCGGTCCTGAGGGCGAGAAACTCATCGAATATGTAGAGAAGGAGTGGAAGCATCAGCTCATGTGGGTGAGTTGCCACTCGATATCGTAGCTCAGACCGAGGCTCACGGCGACAAGGCTGTGGCTGCCATCGATGCCGTAGCGAGTCGTGTAACCGGCAATCAGGATGAGTTCCGCCGTCTTCAGAACGATATGCATTGCTACCGTGCTTTTGCCTACGCTTTCGGCTGGAAGGTGAAGGCAGCTCAGCACGTGCTCAACTATAAGTGGAGTAAGGATATCAAGGAATTGGATGCTGCCGTTCCGCTACTCGAAAAGAGTCTGGAATATTACCGTCAGCTGGTGGATCTCACCAAGGATACCTATCTCTATGCCAATTCGATGCAGACCGCCCAGCGCCGTATCCCAATCGGAGGTGATGGTGGCAATATGAAGCATTGGAGTGAACTCTTGCCGAAATATGAGCAGGAACTGGCGAATCTGAAGAAGAACATCACCATGCTCAAGGCTCAGGCAGCAGGTACTTACAGGATGAAGGCTGAGGATATCAAGCCTTTGAAGGATGCAACCCTGCAGAAGGGTGCTTTCCAGATGGAGAATATCAATGGCGAGACTAACTTCAAGACTGTGAAGATAGCCAAGGGTGCCAAGCTCTTCAGCGATTTGGATAGTGTAGTGACCGATTTCGCTCCTGAGTTGGCAGGTATGAATGCTTATGTGATGAACAGCAGCAAGCAGCGTGGCGAGTCTACCTCGCTCACCTTCACCACCAAGAAGCCTGTGCAGCTCTTGATAGGATATTTCCGTGATGACCAGATGAAATATGCCAAGGCTCCGAAGTTGGAGACCGATGCCACTGCCAACGATTACGGTCAGGCTGAGCCTCAGCTCACCAGTGCCATCCGCATCGACGGTATGCCACAGGTGAACATCCACAAGTATGAGTTTGCTGCCGGCAAGCACACCCTGCTCCTGCCAAAGGGTTTCCTGCTTGTGCTCGGTGCTACGAGCGATAAGATTACCGCTCGTGATGCCGGTCTCTCAGGTGCCGACAAGGCGATTGATTGGCTGTTCTACTAATCATCAAAGTTGAGATATTAGGAAAGGATAGTGTATGGCACAAATTACGTGTTATGCTCTATCCTTTTTCTGTTTTATCAGGTGGATTTTAGTTATACTCAAGTTTCGCATGTAAGCTCTACACACCCTACCCTAAACCCCTCAGATTTTTGCACTTCTATTGAGAACTTGCCATATAGAATGAATAGAAAGCTTTAAAATAGATGAATTTTATTAAAAAGTACCATTAGCATGGAGATTTTTATTAAAATATTTTGTTATTTAATTCTTTTTCATTAATTTTGCAAGAGCCATTCTTTTGATTGTCAGTGATGTGTTGTTGGCGTTAATCGTAGGTGGCAAAAAATAGGAAAGGCGTTTGCTGCGTTTTCTTCTGCTCAACTGAAAATTCGGAACTTTCAAAATGAAGCTCAGATGAAAAAGTATGTAGATACCTATGCATATCGTATATATGCGGCACAAGTATGCCCTTTCTTTGTGAAAGGGTATGCTATGTGCTAACACATATAGTCGTTTGGCGTAGGCAACTTTACTTTTGTTCTAGTTTCATGGGTTTCCGAATACCTCAGTTGATAAAGAGCACGGTAATGGTTCCTACGCCATTTCAATGTTTAAAGGTAGAAACATTAAGGAATCGGTTTCGTGTTTATAAATATAATGTTATGATGAATCGTAATATCTTGTTTATATTGCTTTTGTGTCTCTGCTTTTGTTCTTGCCAGAAGAAGTATCGTTATGTAGAGATTGTTAATGAAAGGGATATTTTAAGTGGAGAAACCTCAAGAAAAGAGAAGGAGCCAGAATTGATTGAAGCTTCTGATGACAGTGTTGCCTATTGTGCTGCTTATCAAAAGTTTTGCATAGCACAAAAAGTATCAAGAGATATGAAAAAGTCTGGTATGGATTTAGGGGATGAGCCTATTGAATTTAAACTGTTGGATGAGCAGAATGTCAATATTGCCAATAAAAACATCTTTGTTAGTAAAGATAAAATTGAAGAAGAAATTTCCGAAAGAATTTTTTCATTGGAAAATTCAGTAAAGAATACTGGCTCCATTAAAGAAACACAAAAATCATTTAGTGTTGATAAAAGTAAGGTAGATGAGTTATTAAAGGATTTTGTTAGAAATCGTGATGAATTTGATGGCTCTGGTCTTGTGTGGTATACACCTAAGCATGCTCCAAAACATGTAGATAGGAATGGTATATATTTGTATTTTGGTAAGGATGATAACTCTATTAAGCCTTTGAGATTGCGTGTTCAATATTATGCAGATGAGTGGTTGTTTATAAGTAATGTGATTTTTAATATAGATGGTAAAGTGTTTCGTTTTATTCCAACAAAAGTTGAGCGAGATAGTGGCAATGGTGGAATGATATGGGAATGGATAGATGAGCCAATACAAGATGAATCTGATAAGGAACTGATATATGCATTGGTTAATGCAAAGTCTGCAAAGATGAAATTTAATGGATCGCAGTATTATAAAATCAAGGCTATATCTAATGCTCAGCTGACAAGTATGAGAAAAACGCTTGAACTATTTAATGCATTAGGAGGAAATTTTTAAATATTGACATTTGAATATAAAAACAGGAGGGTGTGTCATAAGTCTATGGCGCACCCTCATATATAAATATAT
>ENA-OQHV01000003-OQHV01000003.1-human-gut-metagenome-genome-assembly--contig:-NODE-3-length-50045-cov-1.996554_pt1 | contig 50045 bp, 46 predicted proteins | sample MGYA00242641_ERZ504732 | MGnify/ENA primary metagenome ERZ504732 (study PRJEB26092, sample SAMD00036222) | human gut metagenome | host: Homo sapiens | study: EMG produced TPA metagenomics assembly of the...
TTTAGTTTTTTATAACTTATAGATGGTATCGTTTCAATGATATTAAATGCTTGTTGTAACAATTAATCTTCCTTCAGATACCAGTCTTTGATGTAGCTGGAATAATGTTTGGCAAACTCCTCGGCTTGCCCGGGAGCGCAGGCTTTCACCTTTCTGGCTGGAATACCCGCCCAAATCTCATGTGCATGAACTTTGGTGCCATGGGTAACTACAGCACCTGCTGCAATAATAGCCCCTTCTCCAATGTCAGCCTTGTCAAGCACAGTGGCATTCATTCCGATGAGAGCACCTTTCCTAACTGTGGCTCCGTGGACGATGGCACCATGTCCCACAGATACATCATCCTCCAGGATGCAAGGCATCGTACCGGTTTGATGGATGCAGGCGCAATCCTGTACATTCACTCTGTTTCCACATCTGATGGCATCCACGTCAGAGCGCAATACCGCACTATACCAGATGCTGCAGTCATCACCAAGAATACAGTCACCAGTCAGTACTGCGTTCTCAGCGATAAAACAATTCTTTCCCCATCGGGGAGTCTTTCCTTCTACTGTCTTTATAATAGCCATATTGAATATATATTTAAATTTGGGTGCAAAGGTAGCAAAAAATATTGGAATCACCTTATACTATTTCAGATACTTCTTCAGCCATAAATCGAAGAACTTATCATATACCACGTAGGCATCATCCTGCTGGGTGATGAAATCCTTCTCCAGCAATCCCTTCAGGGCGGAATTTACAGAGCTTGGCGACGGGAGATGATATTTCTTGGCGAAGGCTCCGCTCTTTACGCTTCTGGCTTCGCCCTCTGCAGAGATGGCGATGAAGACATTGCGCTGCTTTTCCGGCATCTGGCGCAGAAGGGTCTCGTAGGTGTCTGATGCCATGTTGAGATTGTAGTTGATGGCGTCATCTACCATATCCAGAGTGCAGGTACCCTGTTCGGGAGTCTTGAGGAAGAGAACATTCATTACTCGCTGGATGTATGAAGTGACACCACCGAAACGGGCGAAGAGTTCTCCGATAATGGCAGTATCTAGATGTTTGTTGCGCTCCTCGAACTTGGCTGTGGCAAACTCCTTGTATTTCTCCACATCCAGAGGCTTCAGGTTCATCAGCGTCACGCTCTGATAGAATGGGCGGGCAGGAGATGTGAACATTTCTGCCATCAGATGGCGGTGAGAACCCGAGAAGATGAAGTGGGCATTGGTGCAACGCTGAATGTAGGTACGGAGTAAAGCTTCTATGCGGTTGTCGGCATAGTTGGTGATTTGCTGAAACTCGTCGATGGCAACAAGACATGGCTTGTCGGCTTGGTTGAGATAAGAGAATATCTCATCAAGCGTAATTTCGGGATTTACTATGTTGCCGATGCCTATTCCCCAAACTGGAGCCCCGTTGATATCGAAAGAGATTTCTGAACGGAGAGAAGAGAGTGCTATCAGAAATTTCTCCCAAGCGCTTCTGCCTTTAGGGCGAAGTTCATCAATAATGGCTTTGCCGAACATATTGACCAGATCGCTGACGGAATTGGTTGAATAGATGTCTATGATAAAAGTATAATAATCTTTTTGGATGACTGGCTGGGCAAAGCAATGGTGAATCAGCTCTGTCTTTCCGATGCGTCGGGGGGAAATCAGAGCCATGTTATTCTCATTGGTCAGCATCTCTGTGATGTGCTGAGTTTCTTCCACACGGTCGCAGAAGTATTCCGGACCGGCGTAACCATTTGTGACGAAAGGATTCTTCATTACCATATCTATACCTTATTATATATTCAACGGCTGCAAAGATAATGCAAAGGAGCGCAATGTAAGCTTGCTTACAAATTGCCGAGTGCAGCTTATCTTCTGCAAAGATACAACTTTTATTCCGATTATCATAAAGTGATTATCATAAAATGATAATAAAATAAGGAATTTTATCATTTGATGATTATTATAAATTGATAATTATGATATGGAGACCCCTTTAATGTCAATAGAAAAAGGGTTGCAATCCTCGAAAAGATGGATTGCAACCCTTTATACCTTATTATATATAAGAGTTAAGATAACTCTATCAAATATTCATTTGTGGAAGCTGATTACAGTTGAGCCAACTCTACAACCTTATCTACTGCAGCGCTCAAGCCGTCCTTGTTCTTACCGCCAGCCTGAGCATAGTGAGGCTGACCGCCACCGCCGCCCTGAATCAACTTGGCAGCTTCGCGAATCATCTTACCAGCGTTTAAACCGTGATCCTTAACCATATCATCGCTGAACATTACGCTGAGCATAGGCTTGTCGTTATAAACAGAACCTACCACGCAGATCATGTTCTCTGGCAATGCCTCGCGAACCTTGAATACCAAATCCTTGGCAGCTGCTGGCTCCATTGGCAATACGGCTGTAACAACCTTCACACCGTTGATTTCTTTTGCATTCTCTACAAGCTTATCCTTGGCACGCTCTACAGCCTGAGCCTGGAACTTCTCAACATCCTTCTTCAAGGCATCGTGCTCGTCGATGTACTTTCTGATGACACCTTCGAGATCTTTGGCATTGTTGAACAAGCCCTTCAAGGCTACGATGGTATCCTGCAAACCGTAGATAGCCTCCTCGCAAGCCTTACCTGTCAAAGCCTCGATACGGCGGATGCCGGCTGCTACGCTGCTCTCAGAGATAATCTTGAAGAAACCAATCTTACCGGTGCTCTTGGCGTGAATACCACCACAGAACTCGGCAGATGGACCGAAGCGAACCACACGAACCTTGTCGCCATACTTCTCGCCGAAGAGGGCGATAGCGCCAAGTTCCTTAGCCTCCTCGATAGGAGTATCGCGGTGCTCATCCAATGGATAGTCGGCACGGATCATCTCGTTTACCATGTGCTCTACCTTGCGGAGCTCCTCATCAGTTACCTTCTGGAAGTGAGAGAAGTCGAAACGCAAGGTGTCCTTATCTACATAAGAACCCTTCTGTTCTACATGGTCGCCCAAAACCTGCTTCAGGCAGTAGTCGAGCAAGTGGGTAGCTGTATGGTTGGCTGCACTTCCCTCGCGGCTCTCGATATCTACGCAAGCCATGAAATCAGCGTTTACATCCTTTGGCAACTCCTTTACGATGTGGATGCTCTGGTTGTTCTCGCGCTTGGTGTCAATAACCTGGATGGTCTCATTCTCGCTAACGAGTACACCCTTGTCGCCAACCTGTCCACCCATCTCACCATAGAATGGAGTGTTGTCGAGTACCAGCTCATAGAAAGAGTTCTTCTTCTGAGTCACCTTGCGGTAGCGCAGGATGTGGCACTCATATTCTGTATAGTCGTAACCAACGAAGTTCTGGTCGCCTTCTTTCAAAACCTCCCAGTCGCCGTTCTCTACAGCAGCAGCATTGCGGGCACGCTCTTTCTGCTTCTTCATCTCCTCGTCGAAGCCTGCAGCATCTACGGTGTAACCATTCTCACGGCAGATAAGCTCTGTCAGGTCGAGAGGGAAACCATATGTATCGAAGAGACGGAATGCGCTTACGCCGTCGAGCTGAGTCTCGCCATGAGCCTTGAGCTCGTCCATATCGCCATTGAGGAGGTTGATACCCTTCTCCAATGTGCGGAGGAATGAATCCTCTTCCTCTTTCATCACGCGGGTGATGAGCTCCTGCTGAGCTGGCAACTCAGGGAAGGCTGCACCCATCTGCTCTACCAATACATTGACGAGCTTGTACATGAATGCCTGCTTCTGACCGAGGAATGTGTAAGCGTAACGTACGGCACGGCGCAAGATGCGTCGGATTACGTAACCTGCCTTGGCGTTGCTTGGCAACTGACCATCGGCGATAGAGAAGGCTACGGCACGGAGGTGGTCGGCGCAGACACGCATAGCGATGTCAATCTTCTCCTGCTCATCCTTGCCCTCGCCATTCTCACCAGTAGGAGTAGTGAAGCCATACTTCTTGCCAGAGATAGCCTCGATTTCCTTGATGATTGGCTGGAAGATATCAGTATCATAGTTAGAGTGCTTGTCCTGCAACATGCGAACCAAGCGCTCGAAGCCCATACCTGTATCGATAACGTGCATTGGGAGAGGTTCGAGAGAACCGTCAGCCTTGCGGTTGTACTGCATGAACACGATGTTCCAGATTTCGATGACCTGAGGGTTATCCTTGTTTACCAACTCACGGCCTGGCACCTGAGCCTTCTCCTCTGGAGTACGGGAATCCACGTGAATCTCTGAGCAAGGACCGCAAGGACCTGTATCGCCCATCTCCCAGAAGTTGTCGTGCTTGTTACCGTTGATGATGTGGTCGGCTGGCACGTGCTTAGCCCAGTAACCTGCAGCCTCGTTGTCGCGTTCCAGACCTTCCTCCTTGCTACCCTCGAATACGGTAACGTAGAGATCGGCAGGGTTAAGCTTTAAAATTTCAGTAAGATACTCCCATGCCATATCGATGGCACCCTCCTTGAAGTAGTCGCCGAAGCTCCAGTTACCGAGCATCTCGAACATGGTGTGGTGGTAAGTATCGTGACCCACCTCTTCGAGGTCGTTGTGCTTACCGCTTACACGGAGACATTTCTGAGTATCAACACGACGAACATCCTTGCCTGGGTCTTTTGTACCGAGGATGATGTCTTTCCACTGGTTCATACCAGCGTTTGTAAACATCAGCGTTGGGTCATCCTTGATAACCATTGGTGCTGATGGAACAATCTTGTGGCCTTTACCTTCGAAGAATTTCTTGAAGGATTCGCGCACTTCATTAGCTGTCATCATATCTTTTTTATATTTATCTTTAATTTCTTTTTTCTGTTTTGGAGAGGGGATTGAGAGTCCTCTCAGAAAATATTTTTGCCCTTTAGGGCATTTTCTTCCGAAAATCTTTGCAAAGATAAGAAGAATTGTTTAATTTTGCAACTAAATTAATTATTTTTGAAATTAAAGACGGAAAAAATGGCAATAATTCCAGATAAAACAACGAAATTGTACTATTCTATCAAGGAAGTAGGTGAAATGTTTGGTCTAAACGACTCTACGTTGAGATATTGGGAAAAGGAGTTTCCTTTTCTCAAACCGAAGGTTGCTGGCAATAAAGTGCGTCAGTATACCGATAAGGATATTGAGCAGGTAAGGCTCATCTACAACCTTATCAAGGTGAAGGGATTGAAGATTGCGGCTGCCCGTAAGTATCTGAACCAAAACAGAACGGGTGCCGAGAAATCTTCTGAAGTTCTCGACACCCTTATTTCTGTAAGAGACCAGCTCAAAGAACTCAAAAAGCAGCTTGATGGACTGGTTTAGTAACTTTGGACTTTATGATTAGCTAGGGTTACCACGCTTCTTCGCCGAAGACATTCTTGATGGTAACTTTAGCTGCTTCTTTCTTGGTGAGCTGACGGCTCCAGGCTACGCGTGCCTTGGTTGCAGCACCTGAACCGTGGTTGTTATATTCGCTGTAGCGGGCTGTCTGTTCGTTGCTATGCTTGCCCCAGTTGTGCCATCCTTCTGGACGGATGTGGCTGCCCATTTCGCAATTCATGAAGAGGGTAGCTGCATAAGGGCGCCATGGGCGGCCCAGATAAACCTTGTCTATACCTGGCTCGGCGGTAAGCTTGCACTTGTTGAATACATAGCCATATTCCTGACCGGCAGGACTGGATGCGGCTGTGATGTAGCTGTTGGCCTTGCTGCGAATCTCACAATTCTCAAACCATGCTCTTCCCGGACCAAAGATGAAATCGGTGGTTCCTTCGATGTAGCAATCGTAGAAGGCTGAACGGTTGTTGGCTATACCTGTATAAACGGTATCCTGATTGCCCAGCAGACGGCAGTTCTGAACCAGGATATGATCGCCTTCAAGATGCAGGGAGACAGCTTGTCCCAGTTTGGCAGCATTGTTCTCAATGGTGATGTTCTTCAGGGTGATGTAACTGCCCTGTACCTTCAGGGTATAAGTGCGGAATGTACCCATCGGTTTACCCTTTACAGCAGCTTCTGAATCGAGTCCACCTGCAGGCATCTTGATGTTGGCATGATCGTCCCATGTGATGATAGTGTTATCACGGTCTTCACCACAGATGGTGATGTTGGTGAGCCATGAAGGGAGGATGAGTTTCTCCTTGTACATGCCTTTCTTTACGTAGATTACCTTGCTGTAATCCATGAAAGCACGACATACTTCGATGGCTTCGTCGATGGTGCGGAATTCGCCGGTACCATCACGGGATACTACAATCGTGTCGGGGTTGTCATACTTGTTGGCTGCTGCCAGAGGCAACAGGGTCAACATCATTAAAAATGATAAGAATAATTTTTTCATATTGTTTTTAAGTTTGTTGTTTTGAATCTGTTTTTATAAGATGTTGAAATCTGTATGATTTCATAGAGAATCGCCAGATTTTAAATCCGGCGATTCTCTATTATTTATCTTTTCTTTATTATCATAAACTCCTAAGTTACAGGATTCTCTGTACTTCTTGCAGATCATCAATATTTCGGAGTTGGTTCATAATGGTCTTAACTTCTTCGCGGTCGTGAACACGGAGTTCGATGGTACCGTCGAAGATGCCGTTGTCGCTACTGATAGTTACCTTATGGATATTGATACCCAACTGGTCGCTAATCACCTTACTTACATCCAGCAGCATGCCCTTACGGTCGATACCCTTGATTTCGATGGTAGCATCGAAGAGTATCTGCTTGTGCATATCCCATTTGGCATCTACGATGCGGTTGCCGAAACTGGACTTCAGTTTGGCTGCTATGCTGCAGGAGCGCTTATGGATTTTGATGCGGTTCTTGTTGTCGATAAAGCCCATAACGTCATCGCCAGGAATCGCATGGCAGCAGCTAGGGAAGATAAACTGGTTGATGTTCTCCTCGGTCAGGATGAGTGGCTTCTTCTTGTTGAAGTCTTTGCCCACCACGAAAAGATCCTGAGGCTTCACGATGCCTTTTTCTTGAGCCTTCTCCTTGCTCTTGCCCAGGAATGGGATATAATTGCGCCAGCTGCTGGTCTGCTGTTTTTTAGGCTTGCCCTGCAACTCATCGAAATCTTTATCGCCTAGGATAATCTGATGGTCTCCCAATGACTGGAAGAGGGTTTCAGGCTTCTGGATATTATGAAAATCGCATAGGCGGTCTACCACCGACGCACTCATCTCGATGCTGTTCTTCTTGAGCCATTCGGTGAGTATGTTTTCTCCCTTCTTCTGAACCTCTCGTGAATCGCGGCGCAGGATGGCAAGAATCTTGCTCTTTGCTTGGCCGAACTGACGAAGTTTACCCATTCTTCCTGTACATGCTGGCTCTTGGAAGTAAGAATCTCAACCTGGTCGCCACTTTGCAGCTTATGGCTCAGCGGAACCAGCTTATGGTTTACCTTGGCTCCGATACAGTGGCTGCCCAGGAAGGTATGAATCTGGAAGGCGAAGTCGAGGGCAGTACAGCCTGCCGGCATCGTCTTGATTTCTCCCTTTGGTGTGAAGACGAAGATTTCTGAAGCATAGAGGTTCAGCTTGATGGCATCGAGGAAGTCCATGGCATCCGGCTGCGGATCGTCCAGAATCTCCTTGATGGTGCTGAGCCAGTCGTTCAGCTCGTTCTCATCTTCTGTATATTCACCTTCGTTTCCTTCTTTGTATTTCCAGTGGGCAGCAAACCCATTTTCTGCTACCTCGTCCATACGGTCGGAACGGATCTGCACTTCTATCCATCTTCCCTGCTTACTCATCAGGGTAACGTGGAGTGCCTGATAACCATTTGCTTTCGGATGGTTCAACCAGTCGCGTAGACGGTCAGGATGGCTTTTGTAGATTTTGCTGATGGCTACGTAGATATTGAAACATTCGTTTACTTCGTTTGCTCTCACCTTTGGCGTAAAGATGATGCGCACAGCAAGAATGTCGTAAATCTCATCGAAGGTAACGTGCTTGTTCTGCATCTTGTTCCAAATAGAATAAGGGCTCTTCACGCGTGCTTTGATTTTGTATTCTACGCCTAACTTGTCGAGTTCTTCGCGGATAGGTGCAGTAAAACTCTCGAAGAGGGTATCGCGCTGCGATTCGGTATCGGCAAGTTTATGCTCTATGTTGGCATACTCCTGTGGATGGTCGTAGCGGAAGCTGAGGTCTTCGAGTTCGGTCTTGATCTTGTTCAAGCCCAATCGGTTGGCGAGAGGTGCATAAATATACAAGGTTTCGCCCGCAATCTTGTATTGTTTGTTGGCCGGTTGCGATTCCAGCGTGCGCATGTTGTGCAGGCGGTCGCAAATCTTGATAAGGATAACACGGATGTCATCGCTCATAGTGAGCAACAGTTTTTTGAAGTTTTCTGCCTGTGCTGATGCCTTATCGCCGAAGATTCCACCACTGATTTTGGTGAGTCCATCAACGATTTGTGCCACCTTGGCTCCAAAGATGTTTGAGATATCTTCTACTGTGTAGTCGGTATCTTCTACCACATCATGAAGCAGTGCGGCACAGATGCTCGTTGAGCCGAGCCCCATCTCCTCGCAGGCTATCTGAGCCACGGCGATAGGGTGCATGATATATGGTTCGCCCGAGAGGCGGCGCACACCTTTGTGCGCCTGTCGGGCGAAATTGAATGCCTTGGTCACTATATCTACCTTCTTGCGGTGTCGCGAACTCAGGTAGGTGTCAAGCAGGTGTTGAAAGGCATCGCCAATCAACTGGTTATCAGCCTGCTCTCTTTCGAGGTCTTTCAAGTTCTGGTCATCCATAGTGGGTCCCTCCAATAAATAATGTTCTTAATTAGACTGAAAAAACTACAGCGGACGTAGTTCTTTTATTTCACTTTGATTTTCTTTCCGGCACGGATACTGTTACCCTTGATGCCGTTCAGTTTGCGCAGTTTCTTAACGGTTGTTCCGTGGCGTGCTGCTATTTCAGAAAGGGTATCACCATTCTTGATGGTAACACTCTTGCTGCCTTGTTTTCTGTTTCTGCCTCGTTTGCTTCTCTTCTTGCTGCGTGAATAAGCACTGTGGCGACTGTAGCTGCTTCGTGGGCGGCTATAGGTAGGCTGTGCATCGTTGACATCTACTGTAGTGCGCTTCTGGAAGAGTTCGTCGGCTCTGTAAGCACAGATGCTGTCCTGCTGGTCGATGAAACTACCGATGAGGTAGATGGAAGACGCAATACCATCGGATGGTTCAATCCGTTGATGATATCATGACGATACTGTGGATTCAGATTGCGCAGGTGCTCGATGTTGATGTTCAGCACTTTGGAAATCTGCTCCAGGTGGATATCTTTTGATACTACGATAGTGTCTGTCTTTACTGGCAGTTCGCTTACCATAGGGCAGATGTTATGATCGCAGTAGTAGTTCATGATGTAGTTGGCAGCGATGAAAGCTGGTACATATCCACGTGTTTCCTTTGGCAGATATGGATAGATGTTCCAGTAGTCGGCGTTGCCTTTTGCACGATGAATGGCCTTGTTGACATTGGTTGGACCGCAGTTGTAAGCTGCAATCACGAGGCTCCAATCGTCGAATATCTTATACAGGTCGCTCAAATAGTGAGCGGCTGCATAGGATGCTTTTACCGGGTCGCGACGTTCATCGATGAGTGAGTTTACTTCCAGTCCATATCGCTTGCCGGTAGGCAGCATAAACTGCCATAAACCTGTGGCACCAACGCGTGATACTGCTTTAGGGTTGAGTGCCGATTCAATAACTGGCAGATATTTCAATTCCAGTGGCAGGTTGTAAGCCTCTAATGCCTCTTCGAAAATAGGCATGTAGAAGTTACTTGCTCCCAACATAAAACTTACCGAACGGCGTAGTTTGCCGCTGTATCGGTCTATGAATTTCTGTACTACCTCATTGTATGGCATTTCGATGATGGTAGGCATTCTCTTCAGACGGTCGATATACACTTCCTTCTCGAAGACAGGGTTTACATCGCGGTATTTGCAGGTTGTATCTGCCATCATGTAAGTCTGTGCATTGTAAAGGTGGAGCAGGCTATCGAGGTTATCTTCCATTCCCTCAGGTACTTCGATTTCCTCCTGCTTTCCGTCTTTGTCGGTAACGGTGATGATATCATCGTTATCTGTTTCTTCTGTAACGTCGGTTTGGGCATGAATGCCTTGTAAGCTGAACAGCATCGCTGCTGCCATGACTAGTATTTTCTTCATATTGATGTTTTATCTCGTCTATGTTTCTAATTTCTATTTTGCGTTATAATATATATAGGTATATTCTAACTCCTCACGCATTAAAATGTGAGTGAGCAACTTACGCCGAGGCTTCCAGACCGCAGCGGATTGGCAGTCTTGTTGCCGTTATTCAGCATGGTAGGCTCTATTCTGAGCGAGAGATCATCGGAGATGTCAAATTCCGAGAGCGATGCATCTACGTAGGCATCAATCACTGAGAAGGCATAGATGCCTATCATGACGAAGGTTCCCAAGTCTCTCCAACGGCGATATTTATCTTTTCGCTTGCGGAAGATTTCCTTATAGCGTTCTATGTTCGATTCGTTGATCTGGGCACCCAAGTGCAGAAACTGATTGTAGCTCTGGGTGTTGGGGTCATCGTCCATAATATCCATGTAGGCTTGCGAATAGTCGTGATACATCTGGTTGTTCCAGGTGATGGCGTATGTACAGCCTACGAAACCGCCATAGATGAAAGGCAGTTTCCAATATTTGCGATTGTATATCTGTCCGGCACCAGGTAATACAAGTGCCAACCACATGGCACGCTTGGTATCAGGTCGCCAGGTTGCCCAGTTGCGCTTTTTGCGTACAGGCTTTGCTGATTGGGTGAGGCTTGCCAGTTTGCTGCTGTCTTGTGCGGTAAGCATCGAGTCGATGGCTATTTTTGCCGAGTCGACTGATGCAATGGTTGGCACATCGGTCACTTGTTTTTTTTGTTTCGACTTCTGTGCCTGTGCGCCCATCGGTGCCAGAAGCAGCAGGGTTGCCAAACAGATTTGTGATATACTGAGTTTCACTTTTATTCTTGCTTTAACTGATCGAAAACATTCATGATGTGCTCCAGCTCCTCTTCGTTGGCGAATGGAATGCTGATTTTTCCCTTGCCCTTAGCAGAGCAGGTGAACTGCACTTTGGTATTGAGAAACTGTGACAGGCGGTTTTTGAGTTGTGTAAATTCCTCAGGCATCTGAGCCTTAGCCGTGATGGTTTTCTTACCGCTCTCGATGTCTTCTCCGCTCTTGAGTCGCTGTACCATCTCTTCAACCTTTCTTACTGAGTAGCCGTTCTTTTGTATCTCCTTGAACAACTTGATTTGCAGCGAAGGTGAGTCGAGGGCCAGTAGGGCACGGCAATGACCCATGTCGATTTCTTTCTTCTGTAGTGCCATCTGCACCTGGGCAGGAAGTTTGAGCAGTCGCAGATAGTTGGCGATAGCTGCACGGCTCTTGCCCACACGTTCTGAAATTTTCTCCTGTGTCATACCCTCGTTTTCCAGAAGGTGTTCGTAGGCGAGTGCTATTTCTATGGCGTTGAGGTCTTGGCGCTGGATATTCTCTACGAGCGCCATTTCCATTACGTTCTCATCGCTGATGGTGCGGATGTATGCAGGGATAGCTGTCAGCCCCGCAAGTTGTGAAGCGCGCCAGCGGCGTTCACCGGCGATAATCTGGAATCTGTTTTCTGAAACCTGTCTTAAGGTGATAGGCTGGATGATGCCTATGGCCTTGATGCTTTCGGCGAGCTCATGTAGGGCTTCGTCGTCAAACTCCCGGCGTGCTGATTGGGATTCGCCTCAATCTGGTCGAGAGGAATTTCATTGATGGTACTGCTGCCCTGGGTGCGCACTCCCTCGGTAGAGATGAGGGCGTCGAGTCCGCGTCCTAAAGCGTTGCTCTTTGTACCGTTGTTGTATTTCTTGTGTACTGTCCATTTTTTACTTTTAATTTTGAACATTGAACTTTCTAAAAGGGTTCAATTTCCAAATCTTAACTATTCTTGTTGATAATCTCCTTTGCCAAGGCCAGATGGTTCTTGGCTCCATTGCTTTCTGCATCGTAAAGGATAACTGGGAGACCATGGCTCGGACTCTCGCTCAGCTTCACGTTGCGCTGGATTACGGTCTTGAACACCAATTCCTGGAAGTGGCGTTTCACCTCGTCGTATATCTGGTTGGCAAGGCGTAGACGACTATCATACATGGTGAGCAGGAAACCTTCTATCTCGAGTTTCGGATTCAGCTTGCTCTTGATGATCTTGATGGTGTTGAGTAATTTGCTGATACCTTCAAGAGCGAAATATTCACATTGAACTGGGATGATGACACTGTCAGCTGCCGTCAACGAATTGACGGTGATGAGGCCGAGCGAAGGCGAACAGTCTATCAGGATGTAGTCGTATTCGTCACGGATAGGCTGCAGCAATGTCTTAATCACCTTTTCGCGATTTTTGAGATTCAGCATCTCTATCTCGGCACCTACCAAGTCGATATGACTAGGTATGATGTCGAGTCCATCAATGTCGGTGGTGTAGATGGCATCGCGCACGTCTGCATGGTCGATGATGCATTCGTAGAGCGAGCAGTCTACCTCGCTGATGTCCACGCCCAATCCACTGGAAGCGTTTGCCTGTGGGTCGGCGTCCACTACGAGTACCGTTTTCTCTAGCGTGGCAAGCGATGCTGCCAAGTTAATGGTGGTAGTAGTCTTTCCTACACCGCCTTTTTGGTTAGCTAATGCGATGATTTTTCCCATTTTCTTAGTAAATTTTCGGCAAAGATACAAAAATATTGTGAGAAAGTCGCTATCTTTAAAGGTTTTTTCGTACTTTTGCACCAAAAAGAAAGATATTTTTATGGAAAATAAGAAACCGTTAGTATTAATTTCGAATGATGATGGCTATCATGCCAATGGAATCAAAACCCTGGTGAGCTTTCTGAAGACTGGTGCGACCTGCTGGTTGTAGCACCGGAAAGTGCCCGTTCTGGATTCGCCTGTGCCTTCTCGGCTACTACTCCCTTGCGCCTGAAGCGTCGTCACAATATGGGGAATGATGTTGAGGTTTGGTCATGTAGCGGTACACCGGTTGACTGTGTGAAACTGGCGTTGGATCAGTTTCTTGCTGATCGCAAGCCTGATCTGATTATCGGCGGTATCAATCATGGTGACAATTCGAGCGTGAATAATCATTATTCGGGAACTATGGGTGTAGCTAAGGAGGGTTGTATGCAGCATATTCCAAGCATAGCCTTCAGTAGTTGCAATTATGATGAAAATGCTGATCTCACTCCTTTGCGCGATGGGGTACTGAAGGTTATTAAGATGGTGCTGGAGAAGGGATTGCCAGAATATACCTGTCTGAATGTCAACTTCCCGGCTTTGCCTCCGTTCAAGGGTTTCAAGGGTTGCCGGATGACTCATGGCTCCTGGATCAATGAGGTGGATCATCGCACTCATCCGCATGGATATGATTATTATTGGATGGTGGGTGAATACCGTAATGACGAACCGGAGGCAACGGATACCGACCAGTGGGCTGTGAATCATGGTTACATTGCTATTACCCCAACTAAGATTGATGTAACGGATTATGATTGGTTAAAGAATTTTGAATTATGAAGTATTACCTGATAGTAGGCGAGGCTAGTGGAGATTTGCATGCCAGCAGATTGATGCGCTCGTTGAAAAAAATAGACGAGTTTGCTGAATTCCGTTTCTTCGGCGGTGATTTGATGGCAGCTGAAGGTGGCACTCGCGTCAAGCATTTTAAGGAGTTGGCTTATATGGGTTTTGTGCCTGTACTGCTACATTTGGGTACCATCTTTTCGAACCTGAAGAGATGCAAGGAAGATATTGTGAAATGGAAGCCGGATGTAGTGATACTGGTAGATTATCCGGGATTTAATCTCAAGATAGCTAAGTTCTTGAAAAAAGAACACCAATATCCCTGCCTATTATTACATTTCTCCTAAGATATGGGCATGGAAGGAGTGGCGGATCCGCAGCATTAAACGTGATATCGCTGAACTCTTCTCAATCTTGCCATTCGAGGTGCCGTTCTTCGAAAAGAAACACCGTTATCCTATTCACTATGTAGGTAATCCTACGGCTCAGGAAGTAGGGGAGTTCAGGTCGGGATATCATCAGAGTTTTACGGAGTTCTGTCAGGAGAATAATCTTGACACTTATCGCCCTGTTATCGCTTTGCTGGCAGGAAGCCGTCTGCAGGAAATCAAAGACAATCTGCCGGCGATGATTGAGGTGGCTGAGCGTTTTGAAGATTATCAGATGGTGCTTGCCGGTGCTCCTTCGATAGACGATGCTTACTATGAGAAGTTTATCAAAGGTACACCTGTCAAACTGGTGCGTAACAAGACTTATCCGCTCTTGTCGCATGCTACGGCAGCTCTTGTTACCAGTGGTACTGCAACTTTAGAGACGGCTCTTTTCGATGTGCCTCAGGTGGTATGTTATGAAACGCCTGTACCTCATCTCATCCGTTTCGGTTTCAGGCATATCATCAAAGTGAAGTTTTATCTCGCTGGTGAATCTTATCGCCAATAAGGAGATTGTGCCGGAGATGCTTGCCGACCGCTTTTCGGTTGATGGTATTGCCAACGAACTTTATCAGATTCTTCCGGGAGAACCTGGCAGGGATAAGATGTTGGCAGAATATCAGGAAGTTCGAACTCAGTTAGGCGATAAGGTTGCGCCGGATGAGGCTGCGGGCATCATGTTTGATCTTCTGGTTAAGCGTAGGGAAATGCTTCTCCGTATGGCTCGTGAGCGTGCTGAAGCTGAAGCCAAAGCTGCAGCTGAGGCTGCAGAACGTGCGCGACAGAAGGCGATAGCTGAAGCCGAGGCTGCTAAGAAACGTGCCGAAGAGGAAGCTTTGGCGGCGCAGAAGCGAGCAGAAGAAGAGGCTGAACTGGCACGAATAAGGGCAGAAAAAGCCCGACTGGCGGCTGAGGCTAAAGCACGTGAGGCTCAGCAGCGTGCAGCCCAGGCACAATATGAGGCGCAGGAAGCCCAGAAGGGTGAACACTTTGAAGAAGAACAGGAAAAAGGTGAAATGTTTTAATAAAAAGTAATCTCTTTCAGTTCTGTGGCGGATATCAATCCGCTGCAGAACTGCTGACTAAGGCAGATTTGTAATCTGCTACCTATGTAGGAGTATTAGCTATCCTAAAAAACAAACCCAAAAATATATATTTAATTTTAAACCCTAAAAAAATGAAAAAACTAATGACCCTCATTTGTGCACTCTTTTGTATGGCACAAGTGTATGCAGCAAACCCTGTAAAGCAATGGGGACAGTTGCAGGTAAAAGGTGCGCAGCTTTGCGACCAGAGTGGTAACCCTGTAGTGTTGAGAGGCGTGAGTCTGGGATGGCACAACATCTGGCCTCGGTTCTACAACAAAAAAGCGGTGAAATGGCTTGTGCAAGACTGGCATGCCAACATCATCAGAGCAGCCATGGGAATTCAGATAGACGACAACTATCTGGAAAATCCAGACTTTGCTCTGAAATGCATTACCCAGGTGGTAGATGCCGCCATCAAGAATGATACCTACGTGATTATCGACTGGCATGCACACAAGATGCATACAGCCGAGGCTAAGGCCTTCTTCGGAAAGATGGCGCAGAAGTATGGTAAATATCCTCATGTGCTTTACGAACTCTACAATGAACCTGTTGAGGATAAATGGGAAGACTTGAAGGTATACGCTAAAACCATCATCACGGAAATCAGAAAGTATGATCCGGATAATATCATCCTGATGGGCTGTCCGCATTGGGACCAGGATATTGATATCGTGGCAAAGAGCCCTATCGAGGGTGTGGAGAATGTGATGTATACCCTTCATTCTATGCAGCCACCCATAAAGATTATCTGCGTGATAAACTGAAGGCTGCCGTGAAGAGCGGTTTGCCGGTCTTTGTATCAGAATGTGCTGGTATGGAGGCTTCGGGTAATGGTCCTCTGGCTCCTGATGAGTATCAGAAATGGCTCGATGTAATGGAGAAAAACAAGGTGAGTTGGGTAAACTGGTCGGTTTCGGATAAGGATGAAACCTGTTCCATGCTTTTGCCACGTGCCAAGGCTACCGGCAACTGGACAGATGATCTCATCAAGCCATGGGGCAAGATGGTGAAGCAGGCACTGAAGAAATATAACAGATAACAGCATAGTTTATCGCAAGTACTTTCGTAAGCCAACGAAGCTACTTGTGGTTTTTATGGTGATATGAAAAAAAGGCAAGGGGTTCTGCTTTGTAGGAAGATCCCTGCCTTTCTTTGTGCTTGGCCAAACTAAGGTTTGGCCTTTATCTCATAAAAGATGTATTATCCAAACAACTGGATGGTGTATAGGTAGATTACTGCTGCCGGTATCGCCATGAGCGAAGAGTCGAAGCGGTCGAGCATGCCTCCATGTCCTGGCAGGATGTTGCCGCTATCCTTTACTCCGAGGGTACGCTTGAAGAGGCTTTCTACCAGATCGCCCCATGTGCCGAAGAATACCACAACCAGACCTAAACCTTCCCAACCGAGAATGCTGAGACGGTGGCTTCGCCATCGTTGGCGATATAGCCGATGATACCTGCTGCTATCAGTACGAATATGCCTCCGCCTATGCTGCCTTCCCAACTCTTGGCTGGACTGATGCGAGGAAAGAGCTTATGCTTGCCGAAAAGCGAACCGCTGCAATAGGCACCGGTATCATTGGTCCAGAGGAAAATGAAAATGCTCAAAGGCAACAGCATGTCGTAATGTATCTGCCATCGAAAGCTGATGTCTTGAAACTCAATACATTGATCATCGAGAAAGGCAAGGCGATGTACAACTGAGAGAGCATAGTGTAAGCCCAATCGTTGATGGCATCCTTGTTGCCTGTATACAGTTCGCTGATGAAGAGATAGAGGATGGTGAGCAGATAAGGTACGAAAACCACAAAATTGCCCACAATGCCCATGCGGAAACCAGCCACGGCAAGGAAGAAGTAAACACCCGCCACGGTGCTGATGAAACGGTTTACCGTAACATTCTCCTTCTGGTTTACCAGTCCGCAATACTCCCAGATGCTCAATCCGGTAATGAGGGCGAACAGGATAACCATTGCCCTGGGATTGAGAAAGCAAGATACCATGCACATCACGAAAAATACGCCTGTGATGGATCTTATCACTAGATTCTTCTGTTTGTCAGTCATATCGGTTTGTTTTATTCGTTCTTGTTTTCTTCCGAACCTTCATCCTTCTTGGAAGTCTCATCAGAATCTGCATTCTTCTTCTGGTTCTCTTCATGCTCCTTGATGGCAGCCTGAACTTCAGGAAGTTCCTTTACGGCGTCATCGTCTATCTTAGGCTGTTCGTCTTCCATGATTTCCTGCGAACGGCTCAACCAAGGGCGTTTGCCAAAGATATGTTCTACGTCTTCTGCCATAATCACCTCTTTCTTGATCAGAAGTTCTGCTAAGGCATTGTGGCCTTCCTTGTGCTCCATCAGAATGTTCTTGGCACGAGTATACTGCTCGTTGACAATCTTCAGAACTTCCTGGTCTATCTCGCGGGCTGTAGACTCAGAGTACGGACGCTGGAATGCATATTCGTTCCGGTTGTAAAAGCAGATGTTTGGCAACGTCTTGCTCATACCGAGATAAGCTACCATAGCATAAGCACTCTTTGTGGCGCGCTCCAGGTCGTTCATGGCTCCTGACGAAATATGACCGGTGAAGAGTTCTTCTGCGGCACGTCCACCCATTAATGAACACATCTCGTCGAGCATCTGTTCCTTGGTGGTTATCTGGCGCTCTTCTGGCAGATACCATGCAGCACCGAGAGCCTGACCACGAGGCACGATGGTAACCTTGATGAGAGGGTTGGCATACTGGCAGAACCATGAGATGGTTGCGTGGCCTGCTTCGTGGAGAGCGATGCTACGCTTCTCGTCGCAGTCATCACCTTAGTCTTCTTCTCCAGACCGCCTACAATACGGTCTACTGCATCGAGGAAATCCTGTTTGCACACAGCCTTCTTGTCGTGGCGTGCAGCAATGAGGGCTGCCTCGTTACAAACGTTGGCAATATCTGCACCCGAGAAACCAGGAGTCTGACGGGCCAGTAGATCAACATCTACTGTTTCGTCTATCTTGATAGGTTTGAGATGAACCAGGAAGATAGCCTTACGTTCGTTCAAACCAGGGAGATCTACGTGAATTTCACGGTCGAAACGTCCGGCACGGAGCAAGGCGCTGTCGAGCATGTCTACACGGTTGGTAGCTGCAAGGATGATGACACCACTGTTGGTACCGAAACCATCCATCTCTGTAAGGAGAGCGTTCAAGGTGTTCTCGCGCTCATCATTACCACCCATGGCTGGGTTCTTGCTGCGGGCACGGCCTACAGCATCAATCTCATCGATAAAGATGATACAAGGTGATTTCTCTTTAGCCTGGCGGAACAGGTCGCGTACACGTGAGGCACCTACACCTACGAACATTTCAACGAAGTCGGAACCGCTCATAGAGAAGAAAGGTACGCCAGCCTCGCCGGCAACAGCCTTAGCCAAGAGGGTCTTACCAGTTCCCGGAGGGCCTACGAGAAGGGCTCCCTTTGGAATCTTACCACCCAAGTCGGTATATTTTTGTGGGTTTTTCAGGAAGTCTACAATTTCCTTCACTTCCTGCTTGGCACCTTCCTGTCCGGCCACATCCTTAAAGGTGATGCCGATGGCATTTCCCTTTTCGTACATCTTAGCTTTGCTTTTGCCCACGCTGAAGATGCCGCCGCCCATACCGCCGCTGCCCATACCGCCGCTGAATCTTCCAGACATCCAAAGGATGAAGAATACGAAGAAGAGCAGAGGTGCCAGATTGAAGAGCGTGCTTAAGAAGTCGTTATCCTTCTGGTTGTCGTAGCTGAAGGAGCGTATCTTCTTTTCCTTCAACATCTGGTTGGCATAGCGTTCCACTTCGTCAACCGAGCCGAACTGTACTTTTACGTATGGGTTAGGACCTACAGACTTTGCCGGCATATTGTATACATCGCGCGTATATTTCGGGTTGATGTATATTTTGAGGGTGCTTTCTGTTTTATTGGCCACAACACTGAGCACATAACCCTTGTCTACATACTGTTTGAACTGGGTGTATGTGGCTTCCTTGGCAGCGCTGCCTCCAATCGCATCGCCTCCTCCTGTAAAGAAGAGGATGATCATGGTGATGAGGCAGATGGTGAAAAGCCAGGTCATATTAAATCGTGGCATCTTTGGTCCGCCATTGCCACGAGGCTTCATATTATTGCTTTGTTCCATTTTATTTTATATGTATAACTTTTAGTCGAAAAACAATGTCTGATTCATCATGTAGGATGGGAGAGACTGACTAGTCTAGATTAGGTATATGGGTAAGCTTTGCATCCTCCCATAAATGTTCGAGGTCGTAATAAGCACGTACTTCCGGAAGGAAGATGTGTACTAATACGTCAACAAAGTCCATTGCCACCCACTGGTCGTTGCCGAGACCAGCTACATTTACAGGTTTTTCTTTCAGGTTCTTGCGCACGATGTCTCCTACAGAACCTGCGATAGCTTCAACCTGAGTAGGGCTTCCTCCCTGGCAGATGATGAAGTACTTGGCAATGCTTCCATCGATTTCTGTCAGGTCGGCGATAACAATGTCTTGACCTTTCTTTTCTTGTATACCTTCTTTAATAGTCTCTACGAGTTGTTTAACTGTGTTCATTTATCTTTTCTTTCTTACTTAATTTATATTCTCTATTTTTCTGCAAAGATACATTATTATAATGGAAAATCGACTTAAAAGGCAAAAAAAATGTGGAAAATTAAAGAAATTGCGCTTTTTTTAGAAAAAAGTGCCGAAAAATTTTGTTGGTTCAAAAAAACTAGTACCTTTGCACTCGCAATTAAGAAAAGAACATCTTGTTTGCTGATATTGGGATATGGTGTAATGGTAACACTACAGATTCTGGTCCTGTCATTCCTGGTTCGAGTCCGGGTATCCCAACTCATACGGTAAGGCATCTTTCAGTAATGAAAGATGTTTTTTTGTTTATAGGAATTCTGTTTTATGGAGTATTCATAACAATAACCCCCAGAGCTTTCGCCCTGGGGTTTATTGTATTTATTTCTTCTCGGCATCAATAGCCTTGATTTTCTGCTTTACCATTTCGAGGTCAGCCTTGAGTTTCTCAATCTTACGGTTCATTTCTTCTACCAGGCTGTTGCCCTTCTTGCTGGCCGTATTGAAGAAACCGAGGTTGTTCTCGTAGGTAGTAATCTCGATGCGCAACTGGTCGTAGCGGCGCAAGAGTTTACCACGCTCATTGCCGAGTGCATTGCCGCCTTCTTTGGCAACATTCTTCAGGTTGTTCTTGAAGTTGTCGAAGTGGCGCTTTGCGTTGGTGGCGTGAAGTTTCTTGTAGGCTGCATCGATAGCCTCATGATACTCTTTATAGACCTTGTCTTTCTCTTTGAAAGGAACGTGTCCAATTGCACTGTATTGCTTGGCAAGATTTTTGAGCTTCTTTTGGAAATCGTTGTCTGAAATCTCTGCAATTACAAGTTCCTTGAGCTGGGCAATAATGTTGCGCTTCTTGTCCAGATTAGCATGTTCCTCGCTGCGTGAACCGGCATTCTGCTTGTTGCGGGCTTCAAAGAACTTGTTGCAGGTATCCAGAAATTCCTTCCAGAGCAATTCGCCTTGTTTGTGAGGTACGGTACCCACCTTCTTCCATTCTTTCTGAAGAGCGATGAACTTGTCGCCAGTCTTCTTCCAGTCTGTACTGTCAGCCAGTTCCTTTGCCTTGTTTACGAGTTGCTGTTTCTTTTCGAGATTGGCAGAGTAGGTATCTTTCAATCCTTTGAAGAATTCTGCCTTCTTGTTGAAGAATTTATCGTTGGCGATGCGGAAACGCTCGAAAATCTTGACGTTCATCTTCTGAGGGGCAAAACCGATAGTGCGCCACTCTTTCTGAATCTCTATGATTTCCTGGGTAACCTTTTCCCAGTCCTTGGCAGTCTTGTATTCTCCTTGGTTGGCAGCCTCTACCTTTTCGCAGAGGGAAGTTTTCTTGGCGAGGTTTTCCTCTTCCTTGGCACGCAGGTCTTCGAAGTGCTGCTGGTGCTTCTTGTTGATAACAGTGCTAGCAGCCTTGAAACGTTCCCAAATCTGCTCTCTCAACTCCTTGGCAACAGGACCGATTTCGCGATATTGCTGGTGGAGGTCCTGAAGCTGGTGGAAGGCAGAAATAACATCCTCTTCCTCATTGAGTTTCTCTGCAGCCTCGCAGAGTTGGGTCTTGGCTTCAAGATTCTTCTTGAAGTCATATTCGCGAGCTTCGCTGTTCAACTTGAGCATGTCGTAGAACTGCTCTACATAGAGCTGATAGTTCTTCCATACCTCGTTTGCCTTGTCTGCAGGGATGTTTTTGATTTCCTTCCATTCCTGCTGCAAGGCCTTGAAGTCCTGATATGATTTGTTGGCCTCCTCCGGTGAGGTGGTCATGGCCTTTATCTTTTCGATAATTTCCTCTTTTTTGCGGAGATTATCTTGTTTTTCTTCTTCTTGTGCCAGGAAGATCTTGGCTCTTTTCTCCTTGATGAGTTGCATCTCAGCCTTGAAGGCTTCTTCGGTGTCATCCGGTAGAAGGATATACTTCTCTGGGTCACCGCCTTTTGCGAGATACTCTTTCATCTGTGCGTCTCTTTCTGCGAGATGAATCTTGTAGAAAGTAGTCTTGAGTAGGTCGAGTTCCTCCTTGTTTGGATTTTCGCTGCTATGAGCGATTTCCTTTACTCTTTCGAGCACTTCCTGCTTGGTGGCATAAGCTTCTTGGCAGGGTCTTCCAGGGTGCTCTGCTGCAACAGAGCTTTTTCTTGAGAGTCCATCATGTCACTTTGTTTAGTTTATGATTCGAGTTTCTTGGGCCGATAGTCGCTTATCCGCAATTCGACCCCATACAAAATTATATTATTAATAAGTTGCAAACTTAAAAAAAAAATCGAATATCATGCCATGATACTCGATTTTTTAATTTTTGTTATTTATAATTGCCTTTTTCTTGCTAATCATCGTTTTATGTGCTCTTTCGGGCTACTTAATGCATATCAGAGTGGTATATGCTTAGAGCAGGCGCTTGTATCTAAGGAAGCCCCATGAAAGTGCAGAAACGAGCACGGAGATAACCAGGGCAATGGCAAATCCGTAATGGCTGTCTTCCATACCGTTGATTAAGTTCATACCGAACAATGAGGAAATCAGCGTAGGCAACATCATGACGATACTGATACTGGTCAGGGTACGCATCGTGGTATTCATGTTGTTGTTGATGATGCTCGAATAGGTATCCATCGTCGACTCCAGAATGTCGGAGTAGATGCTTGTAGTTTCGCGTGCCTGTGTCATCTCGATGTTTACGTCTTCGATGAGGTCGGCATCAAGTTCGTCCACCTGCAGCTTGAACTTCAACTTAGACAGGAGATTCTCGTTGCCTCGGATAGAGGTGATGAAGTAGGTAAGGGAGTCCTGCAGGCGGCTCAGGCCAATCAGGCTCTCATTGTTCACACCATGATCGAGGTTTCGTTTTGCCTTTTCTATGAGCGAATTGATCTGTTTCAATCGCTTCAGATACCAAACCGCTGATGAAAGGAAGAGACGGAAGGTCATGTCTACATAGTCGGTGAACCCCTCGCTGCGCTTCTGTTGGTAGCTTACGAAATCAATCATCATGTTGGTTTCATAATAGCATACGGTGATGGTAACATCGCGCTTATGGATGATACCCAAAGGCACGGTGGTGTATGGGGTACGGCTGCGTATTTCCTTGACATAAGGGATACGGAGGATGATGAGCATCCAGCCATCGTCATATTCATAGCGGGCACGCTCATCAGTATCGCTGATATCCGAGAGGAAATAATCAGGGATCTTGAATTCTTCTTCCAGCAAGCGCTGGTCCTCATCAGTTGGACATGTTACTTGTATCCAGCAGTTTGGCTGCCACTCATTGAGTACAGTCAGATTCTTGTCTATATTCCAATAAGTCTTCATAGTTTGCTAATCTCCACATAATAAAAGTTTGGGGTATGGAGACTAGCGCTTGGGTACGGCCTACTGAAAGGCTTCGTCGTTGCTGAATCTCCACGCCTTACAATTCATTATTGTTCTCCGCGTGATAATCGTCCATTTTGGTGTTATTTTAATGAAACTTATGCAAGTGAATTTGTATGATCTGCTACAGAGATTTTACAAGACTTGCGAAATCGACTGCAAAGGTAATGATTTCTTTTGAAAACTGGAACAAAAAAGCCGAGAATTTTCACTCTCGGCTTTCTTTTTTAATCTTTTTGTAATTTCGTTCCCCATTTTTTTTACTTTGCAGGAATCTCTGTCAGGAGCTGCTTGACGAGGTTCCAGAAAGGAGCTACGCAACTGATCTGGCAACGCTCATTGGCTGTGTGAGGGCTAAGAAGGGTAGGACCGAATGATACGACATCGAGCTTAGGATACTTGCTCAGGATGATAGAGCACTCCAGACCTGCGTGAACAGCCTGTACCTTACCGTCTGTGCCGTTCTGTTCTTTGTAAACCTTCAATACGTGTTCCAGAATGTCGCTCTTAGGGTTAGGGTTCCATCCCATATAGCTGCCGCTGAATTCAACCTTCATGCCTGCCATGTTGAAACAGCTTTCTATCATTGTGGCAAGATACATCTTGTAGTATTCGTGGCTAGAACGGGCCAGAATCTTGATAGCAGCCTTGCCGTCACCAATCTCAACGATTGCGAGGTTTGAAGAGGTCTCTACGATTTCAGGCATAGATGGAGCCATACGCAATACGCCATCGTGGCAAGCGTAGATTGCATCTACAAGATTATCCTGGATTTCGGCAGGAACCTGCATCTTAGGAGTCTCTACATTCTCAGCGAAGAACTCGATGTTCTCAGTTGTTTCAATGCCTTCGAACTCATCACAGATTTCGTCTTTCCAGTCTGCTACCAGGTCATTCAAAGCTTCAATATTCTCCTTAGGCAGGGTCAGAACAACCTCAGCCTGGAATGGGATGGCATTGCGCATGTTGCCGCCCTGCCATGAAGCTAGACGGGCATCGAGTTCTGAAATAGCTTCACGCACGAAACGAACCATGCACTTGTTGGCATTCGCTCTGCCTTCGTTGATTTCGATACCGGAGTGACCGCCTTTCAATCCCTTGAGGGTTACCTTAACGGCAGCATCTTCCTTGTCGGTTTCTACCTCTTTATAGTCGAGAGTTGCTGTGATGTCGATACCGCCAGCGCTACCGATAACGAACTCACCCCAAACCTCGGTATCGAAGTTTAAGAGAATGTCGCCGTTCAGTTCGCCTGCTGGGAGATCGTTGGCACCATACATGCCTGTCTCTTCGTCGGCGGTAATCAAGCCCTCGATAGGACCATGCTGCAAATCTTTTGATTCCATTACAGCCATGATTGTAGCTACGCCAAGTCCGTCGTCGCTACCGAGTGTTGTATGATTAGCACGTACCCAGTCGCCATCGATGATGGTTTCGATAGGGTCTGTTTCAAAATTATGCTTGCTGTCTGGTGCTTTCTGAGGAACCATGTCCATGTGCGCCTGCATAATAACGCCTTTGCGGTTCTCCATACCTGGAGTAGCAGGCTTGCGCATCACGATGTTGCCTGCTGGGTCTTGGAAAGCCTCTACACCAGCTTCTTTTGCCCAATCGAGCAAATAAGCCTGAATCTTTTCCAAATGTCCAGATGGACGTGGAACTTGTGTTAACTTGTCAAAGTTACGCCAGATTTCAACTGGGTTCAAATTCTTAATGTCAGCCATAATATTTTTATTTTAATGTTAAATGTTCAATGTTAAGTTGGGCATACGCCCTAAAGCAAGAGGATTCTTCACTCCTCACTCCTCACTCTTCACTCTTCACTTTCCCGGTAAACGCCAGTGCTATCCAGGCATAGATTCCCAAAAGGACTACAAGCAGGGTTTGCACGGAGTGTACGATGAGAACGAAGAAGAGGGCATCGTTTGCCTGAATGCCATAGAGTATGAGCATTGTCTTGACGGCAAAATGCCAAGGTCCGGCTCCGTTAGGATTGGTACGATGACCGCTATGCTGCCCACGATGAATGTCACCAGACCGCACATCAGATTAAGATGGGAGGTTGCCTCAAAGCATTGGAAGGTGAGATAGTAGTGGAAGAAATAGCTCAACCAGATGCCCAGTGTAAGGGCGATGTAGAGCGGTACATTTCTGACACCTTTCAGCGAGATGATACCTTGCCAGAGTCCTCCCAGTGTTGCTTTCACCTTATTATATATAGCGAGTCGCTTGAGCAGATAGTGAGCCAGGATGAGTACTGCTATGCCACAGATAGCTGTCACTATGTAACCTGTGGCTGTAAACTGGCTGAGTAAACTGTCCATGCTCGTACCTGTTTTCTCAAAGAAATTGAGGAATACCGGAATCTGCATCACAAAGACCAGCGCCGTAATCAGCAGCACGAGGAGTGAATCGATGGCTCTTTCTGTAACGACGGTACCCAAGGCTTTCGGAAACGAAACATCATCCCATTTCTTCAATACGCCGCATCTGGCAAACTCGCCCGCACGAGGAATTACAAGACTCAGAGCATAGGACAGGAAGATGGAGTAGATGCTGATACTGGAGCGGGCCTTCTCGCCTAATGGTTCCAGCGACTGTTTCCATCTCCATCCTCTGAACACCTGGCAGAGATGCCAAAAGGGAACGACAGCAGCATCCAGGTCCAACTCATCTTGTGAAGCAGAACATCTTCTACTTGCTTGAAGTCGAATCCGCGATACATCCAATAAAGGATGGCGCCACCCAGAATAAGCGACAAAGCCACCTTCCATATGTTGTTTGCTATCTTCTTTATATCCATAATTAGATGCAAAGATAATACTTTTATTGACAATATCGTTCGAATCTGCATATTTTTAGCATAAATAAACGCTTGGGCGCCATTTATGGCTAAAAGTATAGCCTTTTTTTTAAGAAACAAGTGGCTCTTTCCCTTTTTTACCCAAAAAGATAAAAAAAATCGCATACTTCGTGTGGATTCTCAAAAAATAATCGTATTTTTGCAAAATATATAATATAAAGATAAGATATGAAAGCTGTAAAGCCTAAGAAGAATCTCGGTCAGCACTTCTTGACCGACCTCAATATAGCAAAGCGCATCGCCGATACAGTGGATGCCTGCCCGGATATACCTGTTCTCGAAATCGGACCAGGTATGGGCGTTCTTACCCAATATCTCGTAGAGAAACCAAGACCCGTCAAGGCGGTGGAAATCGACTCGGAGTCGGTGGCGTATCTTCATGAGAATTTCCCTACACTCAAGGATAATATTATCGGTGAAGACTTCCTGAGAATGGATTTGAACCAGATATTCGATGGAAAGCAGTTTGTACTGACAGGTAATTATCCATACGATATCTCATCGCAGATATTCTTCAAGATGCTCGATTACAAGGATCTCATTCCTTGCTGTACCGGAATGATTCAGCGCGAGGTGGCATTGCGTATGGCATCAGAACCAGGCAACAAAGCCTATGGTATCCTCAGTGTGCTCATCCAGGCATGGTATGATGTGGAATATCTCTTTACGGTAGATGAGAATGTGTTCAACCCACCACCAAAGGTAAAGAGTGCGGTAATCCGCATGACTCGCAACAAGGTGACTGACCTTGGCTGTGATGAAAAACTGTTTAAGCGTCTGGTAAAGACAGTCTTCAACCAGCGTCGCAAGATGCTCCGTGTAAGCCTCAAGCAGATGTTCCCGGGTGTAACCCCACGCGAGGATTTCTACACCACCGACATCATGACCAAGCGCCCTGAACAGCTCACTATCCAGCAGTTTGTAGAACTCACCAACTATGTGGGCGAAGAATTGAAAAGATTAGAATTAATAAAATAAAAACATATAATTATGATAGACGTTAAAGAAACTTTGAATTCTGCAGCAGAGCGTATGGAGATGGCAGCAATGTATCTCGCAGAGGAACTCTCTCATGTTCGTGCTGGTCGTGCTAATGTAGCCATCCTCGATGGTGTGCGCGTAAATAGTTATGGCAGTATGGTTCCTCTGAACCAGGTAGCTACAGTTACAACCCCTGATGCCCGTACTATCGCTATCCGCCCTTGGGACAAAAAGGCTATCAAGGATATCGAAAAGGCTATTATGGATAGTGGTGTAGGTATCACTCCTGAGAACAATGGCGAAATCGTACGTCTGGGTATTCCTCAGCCAACAGGTGAGCGCCGTAAGGAACTCGTAAAGCAGTGTAACAAGATTGCTGAGCGTGCTAAGATTGAGGTGCGCAACGTGCGCCAGGAAATCAAGGAGAAGTTGAAGAAAGCTATCAAGGATGGACTTTCTGAAGACTTGGAGAAGGATGCTGAGAACGATTTGCAGAAACTCCACGACAAGTACATCAAGCAGCTCGAAAACCTGATGGACGAGAAGGAGAAGGAAATCATGACAGTCTAAATCATTCTGGACTTACATTATTTAATAAGTGATAATGAGAGGACTCGTTATTAAAAATACAGGCAGCTGGTACACCGTCAAGACAGACGATGGCCAGCTGATTGAAAGTAAAATCAAGGGCAATTTCAGATTGAAGGGCATCCGCAGCACCAATCCTGTGGCTGTAGGCGATTATGTGCAGCTTATTACCAACCAGGAGGGTACGGCATTTATCTCTTCTATCGAAGACCGCCAAAACTATATCATTCGTAAATCACCTAACCTCAGTAAGCAGAGTCATATTCTGGCTGCTAATGTAGACCAGGCGCTGCTTGTGGTAACGGTGAATTATCCGCAGACTTCTACTACCTTCATCGACCGATTCCTGGCTGGCGCTGAGGCCTATAGAGTGCCTGTTATCATCATCTTTAATAAAAGTGATATACTTTCAGAAGAAGAATTGCATTACGAGAAGATGATGTGCACGCTCTATGAAACCATCGGATATAAATGTATCGAATTGTCGGCAGCTACAGGAGAAGGTGTTGAACTGTTGCGACCTCTTATCAAGGATAAGAAATCTTTGTTGAGCGGCAACAGCGGGGTAGGAAAGTCAACCCTCATCAACCAGCTCATTCCTGATGCAGAGCAGCGTACCGCCAAAATCAGCGAGGCGCATAATAGCGGAATGCATACCACAACCTTCAGTGAGATGCTGGAACTGCCGGAAGGTGGTTATCTCATTGATACTCCGGGCATCAAGGGCTTTGGTACCTTTGATATCGAAAAGGAAGAGCTGACCAGCTATTTTAAGGAAATCTTCAAGTTCTCTCAGGATTGTAAGTTCTCTGACTGTACCCATACCCATGAACCGGGGTGCGCGGTAATCAAGGCGGTTGAGGAACATTATATTGCAGCTAGCCGCTATCAGAGTTATCTCTCTATGTTGGAGGATAAGGATGAAAATAAATACAGAGAGGCTTTTTGATAGGGAAGAGTGAAGAACGAAGAGTGAAGAAATTAAAAAAATCATATTAATGAAAGAACAGAAGGACGTTAGGCAGCGTATCGAAGAAGGTGAGTTCGCACAGAGTGCAGAAATCAGTGCGAGCTATCTGGATGAGGACATCTTGATTATAGATAATGTCAAGGTGTTGCAGAACCCCGACCCTATGAGATTCCAGATGAACATGATCGCATCCTGTCAGAGAGGCAGCCTGAGAGCTGAAATCAACGGGCGGGAACTCACCGTGGAGAAGGGCGATATATTTATCAGTCCGCCTAACTCTATTCTCGACATCAAAGAGGTGTCGGAAGATTTTGCATGCACAGCCATGTGTGTCAGCAATCACGGCTTGCTTGGTATTCTTCGTTCTCATATCTCGGTATGGAACCGTGCCATGTATGTGAGCAAGGTTTCGGTGTTGAAGATGAACGAGGTGGATATGGTGTTCTATTCTAAGTTTACCGACTTGGTGCGCCTCTGTCTGGATCCGAAGTTCAACGATCGCAGTTCATGGAAACCTTATCGCCGTGAGATAGTGGAGACGCTCCTGAAGAGTGCTCTCCTTGCCGTGAGCAATCTTTTGCTGACAGATCTCCCGAAAGAAACTTTGGGAACCAGTGCCAGCGATTTCTTTGATAAGTTCCTGGAGATGTTGCAGCAGAGCGAAATCAAGCATCAGCCTGTAGAATATTTTGCGCAGCAGCTTTGCATCACGCCCAAATATCTCTCCATCATCTGCAAGCGCCATTCCGGCAAGACAGCCATCGAGTGGATTACGGAGTATACGCTTGCTGATATCACCTATTATCTCCGTTCTACAACGAAAACAATCAAGGAGATTTCTGGTATACTGGGCTTCTCCAATACCTCATTCTTCGGTAAATATGTAAGAGAGCATCTGCACATGTCACCTCTGAAGTATCGTGAAAGTTTGAGAAAACAATAACAGCAAAATAAAAACTCGCAAATTCTAAAGAAAGAATCTGCGAGTTTTTTGTTTCTATCAAATAGGGTGGAGCTGGAGGGATTCGAACCCTCGTCCGCACAAGGAAACCATACGCTTTCTACATGCTTATTCCAGCCTTCGGTTTTCGAGGCATGACAGGACCTGGACCACCAATCATACCCTTATCCTCTAAAATTTCATCCATGCAACGAGGCGTACATGAACTATTTCCGATTTACCTGCACCGCTTGATCAACAAGATTCGGAACAACATCCGTTGAGCGATGTCTCGTTCCAGCACCCTGTGCTGGAATAAAGCTAGTTTACTATACTTCGACTAGGCAGCGAGAGCGTAGTTATTTTCGCCAATTAATTTTTTGTTCACTAGGATTAAGGAGGTAGCCAACGAGCCTCCGCATGCTTACGTACCATTTCATCTCGCCGTCAAATCCAGTCAACCCCGAGATTTTTCTGATATTGGGTGCAAAGATAAGGCGAAAATTTGAAACTACCAAATTTTTTAAGGAAAAAATCATACTAAAGATTCCAAATAGCTTAAAATGAGCGTTTTATGAGTTCTTGCCTTAAACATGCTAACCAAACTCTTAATGCAATGGCTGTAATAGCATCCTCATTATCATTATTTTTAGGTATTGCATACCTTCTTAGAAATATGTACCTTTGCAGCCTGATTCAAGATAGTAATAATGATTATGAATATGCTAAATAAAAAAAATAACTTGGAGAAAACAACATAAATGGTTAGGCATCGGTATGAGTTTTTTCATACTGATGTTCTGCTTGTCGGGTATTTTGCTCAACCACCGTTCGCTTATCAAAGATGTGGACGTGAGCAGGAAATATCTGCCAAGCCGCTATGAATTTAAGAATTGGAATGGCGGGTTGCTGAGGGGAACGCTTGCTTTGGATGATGCCATATTGCTGTATGGAAACGGGGGAATCTGGCAAACGGATTCTAGAGCATCCACATTCAAGGACTTTAATAAGGGGATGCCAGCAGGAGCAGACTGCCGACAGATAAGAAATGTTATCAGAACGGATGATGGTTCTGTCTGGTCGGTATCTCCATTTTCACTTTACCGGTTGGGGAGTCACAAAATATGGAAAAGCGTAACTCTTCCGACAGAGCCGGAAGAGAAGTTGAGCGACATTTCTGCTCATGGAGATACGCTTTTGGTTCTCAGCCGCTCCTATGCTTATGTTTCCTTGCCACCTTATCAGAACTTCCACCGGATAGAATTGCCTATGCCAAAGGAGTATGATGGGAAGGTTACAGTCTTTCGTACGATATGGCTGCTTCACAGTGGAGAGTTGTTTGGCAGCATTGGTAAACTCATCGTAGATGGCATTGCCATCATCCTGGTGTTGCTCTGCATCTCAGGTCTTATCTTCTGGTTAAAGCCTAAACAGAAGAGGTTGCTTCGCTTTTCGCTGCAATGGCATGACAAAATAGGTCGATATACCATCATGCTTACTTTGTTGATAGCCCTGACAGGTTGGTGCCTTCGTCCACCTGTGATGATAGCCTTGGTGTTGAACAAGATGCCGTCTATTCCAGGGACGACGCTTCATAGCAAGAACCCTTGGAATGACAAACTCCGTGTGGTGCGTTATGATGAAAAGTTCGGTGACTGGCTCTTGTCAACTTCGGATGGTTTCTTTTCCGTGAATTTCCAGACAGGAAAGTTGGAGTCCATCTCCAATACTCCACCAGTCAGCGTTATGGGATTGAATGTCCTTCAGCAAAACAAAGATGGTAAATGGTATTGCGGTTCGTTTAGTGGTCTCTTTGTTTGGGATAGAGTAAAGGGGACAACCGTTGATTATTCTACCGGGAAAGCTGCTTTAAAGAACGCTGGTGCACCATTCGGAAAAATGGCGATAGCAGGTATGAGCCAGGATTTCTCTGATACGCCTGTCATTGCTGAGTATAATGAAGGAACCGACTTTGCGCCACAACCCGCTTATATGAACCAACTGCCCATGTCATTATGGAATGTGGCTCTGGAGGCTCATAGCGGTAGAATCTTCATAGGTAGTATTGCTACATATATATTTATCTTCGTGATGGGAATACTTGCCGTATGGTGCCTTTGGTCTGGGTATGTCATTAGACTAGTGAAGAAAAAATAAAAAAAGTTTTAAGGTTCTTCTCAAATTTTAGTACAAAGCCCCATATTTTATATGAAGGAGCAATATTTTTGAGAAAGTTTAATATAAAAAAATTAGCGATTGTCTCCAAAAATATGTAAGTTTAAAGTGATCATAAAATATGACTTACAATGGATACAATCGCTAACAGATGCAAAATTATAAAAAAGATAAGAAACAACCAAATAAAATCCGATATAAATGCTTCTACGGTCGGAGAAAAACTTCTTATGGACATTTTTCCTGCCATAGATGGCTTTTTTATCGCAAGTTGTGACTTCTCTTCCACGGAACTCAAAATGGTTCTCGTGAGTACGGCTACCCATGCCTTCTGCGACCGTTGTGGCAAGAAAACCACTCATACCCGTGGCTGGCAAAAGAGAACGGTCACGATGTGTCCTTTAGGGTGTAAACGGTTTGTTCTCACCCTTTACATGCGCCGTTTTTACTGCCAGTCTGATAAACATATATTTGTAGAGCAACAGACGAAGTGGCTAAACAAATATGCAAGATTCAGTGTAAGATGCATAGAGTTGATGAACCTGCTTCATATACATATGTCATCTGTGTCGACCTCCAAGGTCATGAGAAAGATGGGAATCACTTGCTGTCCAAATACTTGCATAAATCATTTGAAAAAGATCCAAAGACTTCCAGACAGGACTGCCAGGAATATAGGCATAGATGACTTTGCCAAGAGAAAGAGACATACCTATGGCAGTGTTATCGTAGACCATGACACAGGCGAGATTTTGGAACTGATAGACTCTAGAGATTCTTCGATTGTGGCAAATGTCTTGAAACAATACAAGAAAGTCAATACTATCACTCGTGATAGGGGACGATGCTTCATTAAGGCTATCAAGCAAGGAGCCCCATCAGCACATGCTATCACAGACAAATTCCATGTCATTGAAGACTTGACGAGCGCAGTCTTTCCAAAGATTCTGCAGGAGTTTTTGCATAAGAGAATGGAGTTGCTGACTCAAGGTCTAGTTGGTCCCATTAAGCCACAAATAAGTAGAGGTTGGCTTTATAACAGCATATATGCAGTCTTGGAATCGATGTGCAAGGATGCAAGAAGAATCAAGAAAATGACTGAATGGAACACTTTCATGGATCTTTATGCAAGGCAAGGACTGACTTTGAGTGAAATCCATGACAAAACAGGGTTTGATGGATTTAAGATGGGAAAGCTAAGGAACACCAAATATGAGGACTTGCTCAACCCAACGCAACTAAGGGCTTACAAAGCCATAGAATCTATTACAAATAGGATTCTCTGTAAAAAGTCATTGGATTACTCTGTGGTTACCAAGGGGTTACATTCTACAGAGAAGAAAGAAATACTGAAAAAACTTCTTTTTCTACTGAGAGGAAAATGGAAGGAAGACTGGAAGGCATACGATGATGCCTACAAGGCATTTCTTGCAAAGGCAACTATCAGGAACGAAGAGTATGACCTTTGGAATTCAATAGTTCACTTCAACTGGAAAACCAAGACGGAGACTGTCAGATTGTTTCTGCAGGACTTGCATGTTACCGATTTAGCCTATTATATAACAACATTTCAAGGCATTTTGAGCGGAGAGGTCAAAATGAACTTGTACAAATGGATTAACATGGTCATAGGATGTGGTAATGAGAAAATGGAAAAGTTTGCCAAAGGACTGATTAAGGACTATTCCGCCATCAATAATTCTATTGCTAGCAAATTGAACAATGGAATCCTTGAAGGTTCGGTCAACAAGATAAAGACCGCAAAGCGAATTATGGGTGGAAGAGCATCGATTTCTCTTTTGCAGATAAAGGTCTCCTCAAACTTAGATACATAAATGTACCAAAATTTGAGAAGAACCAGTTTTAATGCGTTGTTTTAATAGCCATATTGCTATATTGTATGTGTAAATGGTTGATACTCAGCGTAAAAGTGTGTATGGCAATTCTCGGAAAAGCACCGGGAATTGCCATATATTGTTATAGTGAGAATTAGTACCCTCATTTTCGTCGCGACGTATCAGATGCTACGTCGGGACGCAGTTGTTGTTACGTCGCGATATATCAGATGCTACGTCGGGACGTAATTTCTTCCGCATCGATGGCGAAGTTATGAATAAAGATTGTTCATGGCAATATATGGCAGATAACCCCTAAAAATAAAGAATTGCCATATCCCTAACAGCTTTGTAATCAGAGAGATTACTGGCTGGTATGGCAATATGGCAATTCTTGAAAGAAAAATATTTAAAAATAAGTCTTATTACTTCACGCTCCACTCAAACAAACCACAGGACAGAGTCTCTGGCTGCTTCAGCTCGAGCTTAACTGCCTTGGTCTTCACTGGGTCGAAATTCACGATGCAGGCTACACCTCGCTTGCATGGATAAGCATCGGCTCCTGGAACTTCCTTCCAGTTGCCTGCCTCGTCCTGATAGTAGAGCTTCCAGCTGTTTGGCACCTTGCAACCGCCCCATGGCTGGTCGTCGTACCAATATACGGTGCTGGTCTTGATCTCCTTGCTCTCTGGGAAGGTGTAGGTAATCCACTCTGTAGTGTTCTTCTTTGGCCACCAGTGGATGTATGGGACAGAGCGGTCGTTCTCATCGGCTGGAACCAGTCCGTCGGTGATGCTGCTCTTGGCAGGCACTGGAGAAGAGAATTCTACCTTAGCCTGAGCTGCGAGAGTTGCAGGAGCTGATGGCTTTGCAGCCTTGACATCCTGTGGCAACCATACCTTCATATTGCCGTTGCCACGATGAGCCCAGGCGAAGTATGGGATGAGAGTCAGGGTCTGGTCCTTGGTGCTCAGCTTGCCGCTCTTGTCGTAGGCGAGGGTCTGCACGTTCTCGGTCAAGGTCTCCATGTTCTGACCCTTGTAGAGTGTCAGCACATTCTTATATTTAGGGTCGATGAAGTCATCGTACGAGAGCTTGCCCTCAGCGAACTGAGGTTCGCGGTTCTCCAGGATGCTCATGATGTCGAAGCCCTGGTTGTCTGGCCACTCTGCACAATATACGATAGGACCACGCTCGATGCTGATGCAGCCACGGTCGGCCTCTACCTTGTTGTTGGCACGTACGGTGCGTGCCTCCATGTCGAAGTGAACGCGAACCACATCGCCCTTCTTCCACTTGCGGTTGATGGTATAATAGCCATCCTCTGTTACCTTGGCCTCTACCTTCTTGCCGTTTACGGTGATGGTATAGCCCAGTCGCTTGCCGTCGCTGTAGTAGTAGAGGTCAGATGGAACAGGCTGTCCCTTCACCCATCCAGGGATGCGAATCTTCATACCGAACTGTCCAGCCTTGTTGTCATCTACCTTGATGGCGATGTCGCCGTTCCAAGGATATTTTGTGTCCTGGCTCAAAGCCACCTTCTTGCCGGCTACTTTCAGAGAAGAAGAGTTGCTGAGGAAGAGGTTGACATATACATTCTTATCCTTTACGGCATATACGTAGCCTGGGAGGGATGGCAGGAAACGGCAGATGTTGCTAGGGCAGCAGGCACAGCCGAACCAAGCCTGGCGCTGATGCTGACCCATGCTCTCCAATGGGTTAGGGTAGAAGAAGCCGCCGCCGTCCATGCTCACACCACTGATGAGACCATTGTAGAGGGTACGCTCCAATACATCGTAATACTTACTCTCGCCATGGAGGAGGAAGAGACGGTAGTTGACATAAACATTGCCGATAGCTGCGCAGGTTTCGCAGTAGGCACTCATGTTAGGCAACTCGTAGTTCTTTCCGAAAGCCTCGCCGTTGTTAGTAGCTCCGATACCTCCGGTGATGTAGAGCTTCTTGCTCACGATGTTGTCCCAGATGCGGTCGATGGCGTGGATATAGGCAGTATCTCCGGTAAGGGCAGCTACATCTGCCATACCAGCATACATATAGGTAGCACGTACGGCATGACCTACAGCCTCGTCCTGCTCCAATACCGGTTTGTGGCTCTGAGAATATTCCTGTTTGATAGATGTCTTGCCACGATAGTCGAGGAAGAACTTAGCCTCTTCGAGATATTTCTTGTTGCCGGTAGCGAGATAGAGCTTGCAGAGCGCCATTTCGGCAATCTGATGTCCCGGTACCACGCAAGCCTGTCCTGGGTTGGGACCAACCTCGCGAACCACGCAGTTGGCATAGCGGATAGCGATGTCGAGGAACTTGCGGCTACCTGTAGCCTGCCAGTGAGCCACGGCACCTTCTACCATGTGACCGAGGTTGTAGAGCTCGTGGCTCAGATCCTCTTCCTTGCTCCAGCGCTTGTCGCCAGCCCAGAAATGAGGATGCTTCGGATTCTGTGTACGGGCGGTATAGAGATATCCGTCAGCCTCCTGAGCCGGAGCGATGATATCGAGCACGCTATCGATATACGCCTTGAGTTTCTTGTCTGGGTAGGTCTGTAGCACGTAGCTGGCACCCTCAATCGTTTTGTATGGGTCGGTGTCGTCGAAGCTGTAGGGCATCAGTTTGCCCACATCATAGGTGTCGCTTGGATGAGCGGCACGCTCAAAGTTCTTGTATCTTCCCTCCGACTCGCATTTGCTGAAAGCCAAAGGTATAGTCACCTTGCGAGAGGTTTCGATACGCTGTCCCCAGAACGTATTGTTCCAAACCTTTACTGATGTGAAAGGCACCGGAGTGATAGGATAACCACCCGAGCTCTTGTTTACCTTTTGTGCCGAAGCAGGCATCAATGCCAATGCTGCCAAGGCTGATGTTACTAAAATCTTCTTCATGTATTGCTAGTTTATTTTGTTTGTCTTTTGTAAGGAATGTATTCATCCCAAAGTTTCAATGAGTGCAGATAGCCTGAGAAAGGCCATGCCTCTTCGGCATTCTTGCCCAGAAGCATAAACTGCGATGGCTTGACGAGGAGCTGGATATCCTTCTGGCTGATGAGCTTGTCGTTGATGTAGATGCTCTCGATTCTACCATCGAAGCAGACGTATACGTGCTGCCACTTGCCTTCCAGGGTCTTCATCTCCTTGTAGCCGGCATCCTCATACCATCCGTAGTGGTTCATCACACCGCAGCGTGGTTCGGTGCCGTTTACCAGCATCAGCTTTTCCAGTTCATCGTGAGAAGAGGTGAAATCGGCTACGCATTCATTCTCGGCAATCTCCGGATTCAGAATCCATGCCTCGATGGTATATGGAGCGTTGTCGCGGATAGTGGCTGGGAGCATGAAGTTGCTTCTGTAACTCTCCTTGCCGGTAAAGGCGAATGCCTTCTTGCCCTCTATGGTCTTGATGATGGCTGCTGTATCGTGCTGCGTCTCGAACTCGCCCTTGAGGTGAACATCCAGCGGACTGCCGTTCTTGATGTAAGGCACGGTATCGCCCTCGTTGTAGTAGTCAGCGCTGATATCTACACCAGTCCCTGACAGTTCTTGTCGGCTACTGCCTCACGCACGATGCTGCTCTGGGCATCGAAAGCCTTTTCTGCCGCCTCCTGTTCCCAGTTATAATAACGGAGATTGGTGAGGGTAAATTGTTTTTCGCCTGCAAGAATTTCCAGTTTTCCTTCAGAAAGATTCAGACGAGGATCGTTTTCATCTATCTGATGCCAGCTTCCGTTGTCGAAAGCTTGGGCGGTGAGGGTATGCTTGCGTGTCTTGCCGAGCTGTGGATGAGTCATCACCAGCTGGGTGCCCGGTTGCAGGGTGATGGCATCTTTGCCAGCCATGCGCTCTCTGAGGGCGGTGCCCTGAAGGAGCGAGAACTTGCCGGCAAGCATTCCCTCGTTGTTATGCCAGGTTGTACCATCGAAATCGGCTGCTGTCAGACCGAGCCACTGCTGTGGGGCAGAATCTTCTACGGAACCGTAAACCTTGATGTTCCAGATGGCGCCACCGAAACCATTCTTCTGTCCGCCGGTATAGGTGAGGCGGATGTACTGTGCCTTGGCATTTCCGAAATCTACCATCGGCGAACCAGCCAGACGGTTCTGTCGCTTGTCGGAGAAGGTCTGCCAGTGCTTGCCGTCATTCGAAGTCTCGATGAGATACTGATAGAACTGTGTTCCGTATTCAAACTGAGTCCAGATGCTCTTGATGCTCTGCTTCTTGCCCAGGTCGAGCTGGATCCAGGCTGGTCCGGTGGTGCGAGGGCGCCAGAGTGTGCCGTTGTTGTCATCAACCGCATATTCCGGACGGAAATCGTTGTCGTAGTAAGAGGAAACTGTAACCTTGGCGCCGAATGCGAGGTTCTTTGCTACCTTCATCTCCGGTTTCAGATCGAGACCTCGTGGGTTGGAATGACCTCCTTGATGGTACCGTCTGCATTGAATTCGAGTTTGTCGATTGCCACCTGACGATGGAATCCACGGTTGGAATGCGGATTGTCATGGCGATGATATACGATGTAGTAGTTGTCGCCTTCCTGCAGCACGCTGTTGTGTCCCGGACCATGAACGGTTCCATCGGCATTGGTCTTGAGGATAGTTCCGTGGTAGGTGTAAGGACCGAGCGGACTCTTGGCTGTGGCGTAATCTACGCGGTAGCTGGCATCCTCGCAATGCTCGCAGGAGTAGAGAAAGTAGTAGATGCCGTTGCGCTTGAAGACGAATGGAGCTTCGAAGAAGTGAGTAACCTCGGTGTTCGGGATGAGCTTGGTCTCGCTGAACGATTTCATGTCAGGATTCAGCTTACCTGCTCCGCAACCGAAGCCCTTGTAGATGCCCCAGGTGCCCCAATACATATAGACCGAACCATCATCATCTCGGAAGGTCTGACCATCCAGGGTGATGGCATTCTTTACGAATCTATCCGGTACGAGCACGGCTTCGCTCTCGCCCAGCACATTTTTCCAAGGACCGCGAGGTGTATCGCCCACACCCAGATGGAGCTTGCAAGGCTGGCAGTAGAGATAGTAATACTTGCCGTCGGCTTCGTTCTGCATTACATCCGGTGCCCAGATCCAGTGGCTGTCCGGCCAGTTCATCGGCATCAGGGTCCAGTTCTTGAAATCCTTGCTGCACCAGAGCTGTGCCGGTCCGAAACCGGCTCCGCTACCATCGGTAGTAGCATATATATAATAGGTGTCACCAAACTTCTTGATGGTTGGGTCGGCAAAATAACCAGGTAGGATAGGGTTGCCGGCTCCCGGAGTGTTGTAAGCAGCTTTCTGGGCAGCCCCTGTTTGAGGTACTGCCGCAGCTGCTGTTACGAATAGTGTTACAATTATATTCTTATTAACCATATCAACTTCTTTTTTTCTAAATGCTTTTTTATTTCTTGATAACCTTGATGACGAATCCACCGCCCGAAGCAAGATGAATCTTCATTTCCGATTTCTGATGGATATCGTATTTCTCTATCTTGTAATCCTCGGCATCGTGGTTGGCATTGATGCCATCCTTCAATACGATTGCTTCGTAATCTCCATCCGCGAGGAAATCAAACTTCAGGGTGAGCGTGCGCTCATCCCAGTTGCTCTGACCGCCAACATACCAGCGTTGCCCTTCTTTCTGGCGGTAACGATATACTTTCCGATTTCGCCTGTGGCACGATGGTCTTGTCGAAGACTACAGGCAATGAAGCAATGTATCGGGTGTATGGCTCATCAGCCTCATAGTTGGTAGGGGTGTCGGCGAGCATCGTAAACGGACTGTCCTGTACGATGTAGCAGGCAGCCTGGTGGCATCGGGTTCCCATCGAAATCGGTTTGGTGTAGATAGCCTTCCAGTTGTCTCGGGTTCCGTTTCTCATCGCTCCCGGTGTGAAATCCACCTGTCCTGCCATCATTCTGATGTATGGGAAGGTGACATCATAGAGCGGCATATCATTCTTGGCTTCCGTCCAGCGGCACTCTTCCATACCAAAAACACTCTCGTAGTTGAGGATGTTGGGGTAGGTGCGGTTCAAACCGTGTGGCTTGTAGATGCCGTGCAGGTCGAGGATGAGATGATGCTTGGCTGTGCAGGCAGCCAGGCGTTCCACCATTTCGATGGCAGTCTGGTCGTCGCGGTCCATAAAATCCACCTTGAATCCCTTGATGCCCATATCAGCATAGGTCTTGCAGATGGTTTCCAGGTTCTCGTCCATCACGTTGAATACTGCCCAAAGCACGATATCCACGCCCTTGCTCTTACCATATTCTATGAGCTTAGGCAACTGGATATCGTCTATTGGTTTCAGAATGCTTCCCTCTTTCGAGTTGTACCATCCTTCATCAAGGATGATGTATTCCAAGCCGTGATTATGAGCAAAATCTATGTAATATTTGTAAGTATCGAAGTTGATGCCTGCCTTGAAATCCACACCTTTCAGATTCCAGTCGTTCCACCAGTCCCAGGCCACCTTGCCCGGTTTGATCCAGGAAGTATCGCCTATTTTGTTGGGAGCAGCCAGGGCGTACACCAGATTGCTGGTTGGCATCTGGGTATCGTGCTCTGTGATGGCGAAGATGCGCCAAGGATAATTGCGTTTGCCGGTGCTGGTTGCGATGTAATCGCAGGTGCTCTTTACGTGGCTCATGTGTCGCCAAGGGTAGTAGGTCATCTCCTTAGGGTAGGGAGCAAAGGCGGCTCTCAGGATTCCCTTCTCCTGATCCTGTTCGCTGCTGTTAGCCTTCAGCCACATGCCCGGATACTTCTCCAGGTCGCTTTCCAGGATAGTGACTTTCGCCTTTCCGCAATCTATGGTTGCCGGGAGGAAAGCCAAATCCTGCTTAGCGGTATCGAGCCGTGTTTCGTGATAGATATTCTGGAAAGCCATGGCAAAAGGCTTTTCTGGAGTCGTAGTGTATGGCAACCATGCTTTCTTGTCCTTGCCAAACTGGTAGGCGGCGGTTTCATTCAGGATGATGGTCTTGCCTTTTCGCTGGGTATAGAATCGGTAAGCCACTCCCTCATCGTAAGCTCTCAGGATGATGCCGAAACCATTCTTCAGTTTCAGATTCAGTTCCTGATAAGCTGTTTCAAAGTTTTGCTGACGATAGAATGGCGCATGGATGGTTTCCTTATGGTTGCTAAGCTTGTGGCTACTACCTTCGGATTCTTACCCATGTCCATTCCATCGTTCAGCGTTACACCTATTGAAGACTCCTGTAAAAGAATGGAGCCATTGTATTTAAATTGAAGAGAGAGAGACTTGTTGGTGTTGAGTTCTGCTACGATTTTACCATCTGGTGATTTCACCAGATAGTTCTCTGCCGATACTGTTGCCCCTATATATAATAAGGTGGCGATGAAAAAGAGTTTCTTAACCATAACTTTCTAGGTTTATTGTTGTTTTGTCCGTTTTGTTGTTCGCTTGGTGGCAATGCCTGTATTACCGGATTACCACAAGTTTTTATTTCTGCTGCAAATTTACGAATAGAATTGTTTATGTAATGCAAAGAAAGTCCAAAATGATGAAAATATCGTATCAAAAGCCCCCTGTTAGACGATAGTTGCATTCTTTATGTACGATAATTTTAGGACTTCGTTGATTTTTCTGTTATTTTGCAGCCAGAAAAATAAACGAAACAATAATAAACCTAGAAGATATGGATTTAAAGCAGTTCACATTATTAATAGGAGTAGCTTGTTTGCCTGGAATGACAACAGCAGCCACGGTTTATCGCACTATCTCTAAGGTGGAGGCAATATCAGTGGATTGTCCGGTGGGCACAGCTCCTCGACTTCCTAATCTCGTATGGGTAACCTATTCTGATGGTTATTCAGAGTATCGACAGGTACGCTGGGCTAACGCTCCGCTTGCTGATGAGCAGGCTGAGGCTGATGCGCAGAAACATCCTGCCGGGAGCCAATATGAGATAGGTGGTTTTGTGATTGGTGATGAGACTACCGACAATGGTTATCCTGTCAAGGCACAAATCAAGGTGGTGGCTGAAGGCTATCAGACTCCAGAAAAGGAAGTGGCTCATACCTTCTCACTCGCTGATGTGAGCATAGATGGTGACAACCGACTCACCCACAACCGCGATGAGGCACTCCGTGAGATCTGTTCCTGGGATGTTACCCAGCAGCTCTACAACTATCGCGATACCTACGGACTCAGTACCGAGGGTTATACCAAGAGCGATGGCTGGGATTCGCCGGATACCAAGCTCAAGGGTCATGGATCTGGTCACTATATGTCGGCAATCGCACAGGCATACGCCGTGGCAACTAATCCTGAACAGAAGGCAATCCTCCGCAAGAACATCACCCGAATGGTGAATGAGTTGCGAGAGTGTCAGGAGAAGACCTCGTATATAATAAGGAACTGAAGCGCAACTGGGAGGCTCGTGATTTCGCTCCTGAGGCAGAACTCAGAGAGATGAAGGGCACCTGGGCTGCTTTTGATGAGTATAAGAAGCACCCTGAACTTTATGGCTACGGCTATATCAACGCCATTCCGGCTCAGCATTGTGCTCTGATTGAAATGTATCGGGCTTACAACAACTCCGATTGGGTTTGGGCACCTTATTATAGCGTACACAAGCAGCTTGCCGGTCTGATAGACATCACTACCTACTTTGATGATAAGGAAATCTGCGACAAGGCTCTCCTCATCGCCAAGGATATGGGACTCTGGGTATGGAACCGCATGCACTACCGCACTTACGTAAAGCAGGACGGCACCCAGGACGAGCGCAGAGCCAAGCCGGGTAACCGCTACGAGATGTGGGACATGTACATCGCCGGTGAGGTGGGAGGTATGAGTGAATCGCTCGCCCGTCTTTCTGAAATGGTTTCCAATCCGGATGAAAAGGCAAAGCTCCTCGAGGCAGCCAACTGTTTCGATGCGCCTAAGTTCTATGATCCCCTGAGCAAGAACATCGATGACATCCGCACCCGCCATGCCAACCAGCATATTCCGATGATTATCGGAGCGCTGCGCAGCTACAAGAGCAATCAGAAGCCATACTATTACAATCTGGCTGAGAACTTCTGGAGACTGGTGCAGGCAGATACATGTATGCGATGGGTGGTGTAGGAAATGGAGAGATGTTCCGCCAGCCATATACCCAGATTCTGAGTATGGCAACCAATGGACTGCAGGAAGGCGAATCGGAGGCTTATCCGGATATCAACGAAACCTGCTGCGCGTATAACCTCGTCAAGTTGAGCAAGGATTTGAACTGTTATAACCCTGATAATGCGCAGTATCTCGACTATATCGAGCGCACGCTGTACAATCAGATTATCGGTTCGCTCAATCCGGACCAGTATCAGACCTGCTATCAGTATGCAGTAGGTCTGAATGCCACCAAGCCGTTCGGCAACGAGACTCCTCAGAGCACCTGCTGCGGTGGTACAGGTTCTGAAAACCATACCAAGTACCAGCAGTCGGCTTATTTTGCCAACGATCATACCCTCTGGGTAGGTCTCTATATGCCAACCACCCTCCACTGGAAGGAGAAGGGCGTGACCATCAAGCAGGATTGCCTGTGGCCGGCACAGCATTCAGCCATCAAGATTACGGAAGGCGAGGGCGATTTCACCCTGAAGCTCCGTGTACCATACTGGGCTACGCAAGGTTTCTCCATCAAGGTGAACGGCAAGGAAATGGCAAAGAGCTATCAGCCTAGCACCTATGTAGAACTGGAGCAGAAGCACTGGAAGGTGGGAGATGTCGTAGAAATCGACATGCCATTCAGCAAGCATATCGAATATGGTGCCGACAAGCTTTCGAGCGATGTGGCAAGTCTGGACGGTACTCCGCTGAAGACATCCTGGGTAGGAACCCTGATGTACGGACCATTGGTGATGGCGGGCACAGGCGCACAGACCTGGAATCAGGCTACGCTGAACATCGACTCCCGATTGAGTAATATCACCGTGGGCGAATCGAACGGCGTGACCACAGGTGCAGGAGCCAATCTCCTTACCCTGAAGTTGGGTGGCAAGGAATTCCAGCCAGACTATTATCGCAACGCCAACAGTACCCACTACTACCGCATCAACCTGACCGATGCCAAGAGCAAGAAGAGCAAGAAGGTGAAGATAGATTTCACCGAACTGAATTCTCTCCTGAATCTTGCCGCAGAGCGTAAGGCTGACCAGGAGAAGTGGAATGCCCTTTCGCAGAAGGTTCCGGAGTATGCTCCATGGGCACCGTTCGGCTATGAGCGCATGCAGAAGGTGATGGCTCAGGCACAGGAGCTGGTGGCAAAGGGCAAGAAGAAGGTAACCCAGGATGAACTGGAAGGTACTACTGCCATCCTGAACCGTGCCATCAACACGATGCGCCCTGGCAATCTTGCAGAGATGGAAGACCTCCGAGAACTTTCCGGTCTGCTTCGCCGTGCCGGTTGGCCGGATGACAACACCAGCGAGGAACTCAAGGAAGCTATCAGTTATGGCAGAATGGTTCAGAAATACGTAACCGACGGAAGTGGAACCCACGACATGATTCATGCCGCTGTGGAAAAACTGAAGAAGGCGATGAAACAATAAAAAAGATATAGAAACAACAAAACAATAAAACATTAAAGACAACAAAGACATCATTTAGAATAAACAACATTTAAGAGTAACAAAATCGGCTTAAAAGACGAAAATATCGTCTAAATCGCCAGGTTTGGACGATATTTTCACTTTTTTAGACGATAATGTAGCATAATATACAAAATGTTTTGTTACTTTGCAATCGAAATTTAAACAATTATAAACCTAGCAAAAATAGAAAATGAGACAGACACAAATCATTTCAGGCTTTGTACATAGCCAAGCTTATGTAAAAGCCATCGCGTGTTCGGTCCTTGCATGTGGGGGGGCATTACCTACTCTAGCAGCAAATGAGACCTTATCAAACCCTAAGGTAGAGGAAGCTCAGCAGAGTGAAATTACCGTAAAGGGTACAGTTGTTGACGATGCCGGTGAGTCAGTCATCGGAGCTACCATTATGGAAAAAGGAACCCGTAATGGTACGGTTACTGATATTGATGGTAACTATGTTATTAAGGTAAAGCGTAATGCTCAGTTGACTATTTCGTACTTGGGATATGCTACTCAGGTAGTTCCTGCCGGAACTTCAAAAGTGGTTTTGAAATCTAACGATACCAAATTGAATGAAGTGGTGGTCGTAGGTTTCGGTACCCAGAAAAAGGTAAACCTTACCGGTGCGGTGACCGCAGTATCGGGCGAGGAATTGGATAGCCGTCCTGTAAGTAATGCAACCCAGGCTCTGCAGGGTATGGTGGCTGGTTTGCAGATTACCCAGGCTGCAGGTAGTTTGGATGATACTCCAAGCTTGAATGTACGTGGTACAACTACAATCGGACAGGGTTCCAGCGGAAGTCCGTTGGTCTTGATCGATGGTATGGAGGGTGATATCAATACCATTAATCCTCAGGATATTGCCAGCGTATCTGTATTGAAGGATGCAGCTGCATCATCTATTTATGGTTCTCGTGCACCTTTCGGTGTTATCTTGATTACTACCAAGAGTGGTGGTAAGCGTGACAAGGTAAGTATAAACTACAACAATAATTTCCGCTTCAGTACCCCAATTCGTATGAAGCATACTATGAATTCTGTCGATTTTGCTTGTATGCAGAATGATGCGAATACGAATATTGGTGGTGGTCAGATTTTTACACCAGACCATGTTCAACGTATGAAGGATTGGATAGAGGGCGAATATGTTAATGCTGGTACCCGTAAGGATAAAAATGGCAATTTGATTTATTCTTTGGATGCGGATGCTAATGGCTATTGGTTGAGTGGATTTACCGATGGTTATGCTTCTACCGATTTCTATGATACAATATACAAAAAACATACATTCTCTCAGGAGCACAATGTAAGTGCAACCGGTGGTGATGACAAACTCAACTACTATGCTTCATTTGGCTATTTAGGTCAGGATGGTTTGATCAAGGTTGCTGATGAAGGTAGTAGCCGATATACTGCTACTGCCAAGATTTCTTCACAGTGGACGAATTGGATGAAGTTTAACTACTCTCTCCGTTTTGTTCGCAAGGATTATCATCGTCCTCAGTCTTTGGGTCAGGGTGTTTATGAATATCTTGGTGGACAGTGGCCATGTGTTCCTTTGTATGATAGAAATGGTAATCTCTATAATGAGATGGTAAATACCATGACTAATGGTGGTACATATCGTTATCAGAATGATGAGTATAATCATCAAGTAGGTTTGGACATCGAACCAATCAAGAATTGGGTTACCCATGCTATCTTCAACTATCGTACATCCCATAATGAGAGTCATACAGATATGCAGCATACTTATCTGTATAATCTGAATGGTGAGGCTTACGACCAGAATAATTTTACCTATGTAGGTGAAGATTACTATAAGGAAAATTATACCAATTTCCAACTCTATTCTGAGTATTCGTTCAATTTGCAGAAGAAGCATAACTTCCATATTATGGCTGGTTTCCAGTCTGAGGATGAGCGTATGAAGTACAAATATGCAGATAGAGCTGGTATTATCGTAGGTAATAAGCCTCAAATTGATGGTACAACTGGTATTGATGCTTATGGTACTCCTGTGGATCCATCTGTGTCTGGCAACATGAGCCGTTGGACAACTTGTGGTTTCTTTGGTCGTTTGAATTATGATTATCAGGCAAGTATCTCTTTGAGGTTAATGGCCGATATGATGGTTCTTCTAGATTCCGTCCGGGAAATCAGTGGAAGTTTTTCCCATCTGTTTCTGCAGGTTGGAATATTGCACAAGAGAACTTCATGCAGCCAATCAATGATTGGATTGGTCAGTTGAAACTTCGTGTATCTTATGGTAACTTGGGTAACCAGAATGTTGGTACTTACCAGACTTATCAGACGATTGGTGTATATGCCAACAATGGTACATGGCTGCAGGATGGTTTGAAACCGATGACATGCTTGGGCACCAGGCCTGTTTGTCAGAATTTGACATGGGAAACCATCCAGAGTTTTAATGTCGGTCTTGACTTTGCATTTTTGAAGGATCGCTTGCATTGGATCATTTGACTGGTATGTGCGTAAGACAAAAAATATGATAGGTAATGCCCCTGAGCTTCCAAGCATCTTGGGTACAGCTGTACCTGTTACTAACAATACCGACTTGCGCACCAATGGTTGGGAGTTGACTATCGGTTGGAACGACCGCTTGTCTAATGGTTTGCAGTATGGAATCAGCTTCAATCTCTCTGATGCCTATGCTACTATCACAAGGTATCCTAATAACCCTTCTCATTCATTGGGTAACTATATTGAGGGACAGCGTATTGGTGATATCTACGGTTATGAGACCATCGGTATAGCTAAGAGCCAAGAAGAGATGGATGCTCATATAGCAAAGGTTGACCAGAGTACTATTGACAATAACAAGTGGGGTGCTGGTGATATCATGTATCGTGACCTCAATAATGATGGTAAGATTTCCCCGGGTGCCAATACGTTGGAAGATCATGGAGATCTTAAGAAGATAGGTAATTCCACACCACGTTATCTCTTCGGTATCGACTTGAATGCTGCTTGGAAAGGCTTCGATGTACGTTGTTTCTTCCAGGGTGTCATGAAGCGTGAATATTGGGCCAGTACACGTTACTTCTTTGGTACTTTCGAATATGGTCGTTGGTATCAGGTCTGCCTGGATGGTTTGCAAGACTATTATCGTGACGAGAACTCTTGGTCTGTTGTCAATGGCTTCCAGGAGCCAAACAAGGACGCTTACTTGCACGTGCAGCCTATAGCGCCAAGAATGAGCAGGTTCAGACAAAGTATCTGCAGGATGCTTCTTACATTCGTTTGAAGAACCTTCAGATTGGTTATACCTTGCCACAGGATTTGACACGTAAGATTTCTATTGAGAAACTTCGTGTTTACTTCTCGGGTGAGAATCTCTGGACAGGAACATCTCTCCGCAAGCAGTATGACCCAGAGACCATCGGTACATGGTATGGTAATGGATATCCATTGAATACAACCTTCTCTTTTGGTTTAAGTTTAACATTATAAATATTAGAATGATATGAAATTCAATATATCTTTAAAGGTACTTCCTTTGTTGGCATGCGGTATGTTGATGGCTTCTTGTAATGACTTCCTGAAGCAAGAGCCTCTTACAGATATTACTCCTACCGACTATTACAAGGATGCTACTCAGCTTCAAGCCGTAGCTAATGCATTCTATCAGACTGTATTGCCATATCATAGTGGTGCAGGCTATGGTACATTCGCATACGATAATGGTACAGATAATCAGACTGGTTCTGATGGCGATTCTAAGTATAAGAAAGGTAGTTGGAAGACTAGTAACGACAACTCTTCATGGAGCTGGAACAATATTCGTGATATCAACTATCAGTTGAATATAGCACAGTCTAACTATGAGAATGGATTGATTGCGGGTAATGAAAATAAGATTCGTCAATATATCGGCGAGTTACACTTCTTCCGTGCCTATGCCTATTTCAGTTTGTACAAGAGCTTCGGTGACTTACCTATTGTGACAGAGGCCATGCCTGACAATGAGGCTATCCTTGTAGCTGCTAATAAGCGTAGTCCTCGCAACGAGGTGGCTCGTTTTATTCTTGCCGACTTGGATTCTGCTGTAACCTATATGGAACCTGATGGTTGGGAAGCAACCACTCGTATCTCTCCAGCAGTTGCTCATCTGTTTGCATCACGTGTAGCCTTGTTTGAAGGTTCTTGGTTGACCAACTTCGCTGGTACTCCGTTCGTTCCTAATGGTGAGGGATGGCCAGGAAAGGCAAAAGACTATAATGCAAATTATCAGTATCCTACAGGTAGCGTTGAGGCTGAAGCTAAGTACTTCTTCCAGAAGGCGGTTGATGAGGCTGCCATTGTAGGTGATGCTTATGTAGGCAAATTGGATAAGAATACAGGTATCGTACCTCAGTCTTTTATCTGATACCAATCCTTATTTCTATAAGTTTGGTAATACCGACATGTCTGCCTATCCTGAGGTTCTTCTCTGGAAGGCCTATAATAAGGGTAAAGGTGTGACTGATAACATTGAGGTAGCTGTAAACCGTGGTAATACCTATACTGGTTTTACCCGTGGTATGATTGATGCCTTTCTGATGAAGGATGGTAAGCCTACTTATGCACACCATGATGGATATGTTTATGAAGATACAACGACTCATGCAGTAGTTCGCAATCGTGACCCACGTTTGTTTATCTTCTTGAAGCGTCCTGGTCAGAAGAACGTTCTTCAGGGTGAGGATAATAATATTGCTGCTGAGCAGGTTCGTCCTATCGAGCCAGTTCCTCAAGTGTTTACTCGCTCATTTGACGTAACTTATACTACTGGTTATGCTATTCGAAAGGGTGGTACGTTTAATCAGAACTTGGCAGAAAACCAGGCTGGTTATACTGCATCTATCACCTTCCGTGCCACAGAGGCTTTGCTCAACTATATTGAAGCTCAATATATGCTCGACCACAATTTAAATGCGAAGAGCATTTCATATTGGAAGGCTATCCGTGAGGCTGCTGGCTTTACTGGTGAGGCTGCTGACCCTCAGACAACTATTGCTGCCACAGATATGGCACAGGAGTTAAAGGGTTATACCGATGGTTCTGGTACACAATATGATTGGGGTGCATTTTCTGCAGGCAAGGCATTGACAGATCCTACTTTGTATAGCATTCGTCGTGAGCGTCGTACAGAGTTGATGGCTGAAGGGCTTCGTTGGATGGATTTGATTCGCTGGCGTTCACTCGATCAGTTGATGAAGCAGCCTTATCAGCTTGAGGGCTTCCATCTTTGGAATACTCCAATGGAGAAATGGTATACAGAAAAGCAGTTGGTTGATGATGGTTCTGTTACTGCTACAGTATCTTCTCGTAAGTTAACTGAGTATTTCCGTCCATACCAGATTGTTTCTACCAATATGCTTTACAATGGTATGACCTGGTCTATGGCTCAGTACCTGCAGCCAATGCCTTTGCGTCAGTTTATGCTTACAGCTCCTGACCATAAGACCTATGCAGACTCTCCATTGTACCAGAATCCATACTGGCCTATGGAACCAGATGAGGCTGCAGAGCAGTAAATCTTGAATTTCAATTTCCCTTGAGATCTTTAGAGATAAGACAAGGGATATATATAAAAGCCCCCGATAGTAACAATGCTATCGGGGGCTTTGTTTTCTTTTAAACTTAAATAAGTTTTTCAATCTCTTTAATAGAAAGACCTGTACCTTTGGCAACTTGTTCTTGTGTGAGCCCCATGCCGAGAAGACGCTTTGCGGTGGCCAACTTTTCTTTGGCAACACCTTCTTCTCTGCCTTCTTCCTTTGCAGTATCAATCGAATTTTTAATGTCTCGATAGGCAGGATTGTCATATCGTTCTTCTGATAATCTCATAATCTGTTCTTTTTATAGAATTCTTTTGGCAAAAATACGACTTTTTATAATATCTTCCAAGTATTTTTGCGTAAATCTATTATTTTAATGGTATTTTGGACGATTTTTTTCACTTAGTCTCATGAAAAAAATAGTTATTTTGCAAGCGGAACTTAACATGAACTTATTTAAAAT
>ENA-OQHV01000004-OQHV01000004.1-human-gut-metagenome-genome-assembly--contig:-NODE-4-length-47473-cov-1.655092_pt1 | contig 47473 bp, 48 predicted proteins | sample MGYA00242641_ERZ504732 | MGnify/ENA primary metagenome ERZ504732 (study PRJEB26092, sample SAMD00036222) | human gut metagenome | host: Homo sapiens | study: EMG produced TPA metagenomics assembly of the...
TTTGGATATTCGCAGCAATATTGACATTTTGTCTATATCTCTATTATGCCGTTATAATGGCCATGGACACTGTAGGCGACAAAGGTAAGAAAAAAGAAAGACGTAGAGGTGTTTGCCGTTGGCAATTCCTCACAAGAAGCGTTTGTCGAGGAACCAACCTTCATCAAGGAAAAGGAAGCCTTGCCAGACACCTCTTCGGCGAAACAAGAAACCACCCCATCGGAAGCCACCGTCCAAGAGTCTTCCATCTCGCCAGAGGAAAGCGGCGAGGACATAGCCTCCAAGATTATGGCAACGGAAGACTCCGAGCTATATGCCAAGGCTGTGGCAGCCAAGGCTGAGATGGTGAAGGTAGTTGCCGAGAGCGAGGATGAGATAGCAGCCGCAGACTATGACGACAAACGCCTAGCCTTGTTGGTTGCCGAGGCGATGATATGGCAGAAAGGATGAGCATATGAGAAAGATAATGAAGAAAAGGTATTTTCTAGCCTTTCTATTCACGGCAATATGCCTTACGGCCTCCGCATCCTGTGGCACAACCGATTACAGCGGAAGCTCAGGAAGGCTCTATGACATGGTAGTATATGTCGTTGCCATGTGCAGTTTGACTGTTCAGCTACTATATGCCATTGCAGCCGTCCTGTCCATCTACAGTGCTACCAGCATCTACATCAAGTTGCAAGCAGGAGAGGAAGGCTTCACCAAGAGTGTGATGGTGCTTGTAGGCAGTTGCCTCTTCATGATAGGTGCAACCATCGTGATGCCAGCATTCTTCGGATTCAACTTTGGTTAAATAGAATTATCAATAATAACAATCAAAATAAAAAAGTATTTATGAAAATTAGCATTTTGAAAAACGCAGTAAGCGCAAAGGACTTTGTGTGCTCTGCAACCAAGGGCACAAAGGCTCTAGTTGGCAACCCAAGAGTAGCCATGGTGTTCACTCTCCTCTTTGTCTTTACCCTGGGAATGTTTGCCCAGAACACCGCAGGTGACTATTCGGCAGGAACAACAGCCTTGGGAACGGTGACCACCGAGATTGCCAAGTATGTTCCAGTAGTGGTGAAGCTCTGCTATGCCATTGCAGGTGTCGTTGCCGTGGTTGGAGCCATCTCCATCTACATTGCCATGAACAATGAGGAGAACGACATCAAGAAGAAGATTATGATGACCGTGGGCGCATGTATCTTCCTTGTGGCAGCTGCCCAGGCATTGCCATTGTTCTTTGGTGTAACCAACTAATCGTCATCAATAAATTATGGCAAATGAGAGTCAAGAGCAATATCCTGACTATCCAGTATTCAAGGGACTCCAAAAGCCCCTTGAATTTATGGGTTTAAGGGGTAGGTACATATATTGGGCTGCAGGAACCGTTGGAGGAGGCATTTTAAGTTTTCTCATCGGTTACGTTGCCTTCGGTTTTCTAGTAGGCCTTGTCTTGATTACATCCATCGTAGGCTTTGGAGGAGCGATGATATTCATCAAGCAGCACAAGGGCTTGCATTCCAAGCACTCCCCTGTGGGTGTTTTCATCCTTGCCCATCTTGCGGAACATCAGAAAAGATGAGCAAGTTTATCATTTAATAAATTCATAGATATGATTTTACTTTTCGTTTCGGTCGTTTTCATTTCCATCCTCGTAGGTATGGCTATTTCCGTAGGTGCGTTCGGCACTGGAGGAAAGAGAGCCAAGATCTTCGAGGATATTTATTTCAGCATAGAGGAAGTGGATGGCATCGGCGTGGTATATACCAAGAAAGGCGACTACTCCGCCGTTCTGAAGATGGAGAATCCAGTAAGGAAATATTCCGCCGACACCGATAGCTATTACGAGTTCACATCACTCATGCGTCAGTGATGCAAGTGCTTGGAGATGGCTATGCCATCCACAAGCAAGACATCTTTGTGCGCAAGCAGTTCGACATGAGCAGCATCAAGGGCAAGAACAAGGATGCCAAGAAGCGTTTCCTCTCAGATGCCTACTTCCGCTTTTTCAACGGAAGAAGCTACACAGAGGCAACCACCTATCTCACCATTACCCAGAAGGGCAAGAGCGGCGGCCTGAAAGCCTACGACAACAACAAGTGGAGAGATTTCAACGTAAAGATACAGAAAGTAGCCGACCGATTGAAGAGTGGTGGAATCACATGCCGCTTCCTTGGCGCAAGGGAGTGTCAGGAGTTTGCCGACCGCTTCTTTGCCGTTGACTTCAAGAATCCTACCACAGGCATGACCGACTTCAAGGTTGACAGTGAAGAAATCGGCATGGGCGACCAACATGTAAAAGTATATAGCCTGCTGGATGTTGACAACGTAGGTTTGCCAGGCATGATACGCCCCTACAGCGACACCGTGGTGAACAACTCGGTGATGCCAGAGGACTTGCTGTCGGAGCTAGACCATATCCCAGGTGTAGATACTATCATTTACAACCAAGTCATCTTCTTCCCGAACCAAAAGAGGGAGATGGCAAAGCTAGACAAAAAGAAGAACCGTCACGCTTCCATTCCAAACCCATCCAACCTGATAGCCGTAGAGGACATAAAGGCAGTTCAAGACGAGGTGGCAAGAAATGGCAAGCAACTCGTATATGCACACTACAACCTGGTGATAAAGATAGAGGCAGACAAGGACTTCCAGAAAGTCACCAACAACCTAGAGAACATCTTTGCCAAGTATAGCATCCATATCTCCAAGAGAGCCTACAACCAGCTGGAGCTGTTTGTGGCGAGCTTCCCTGGCAACTGTTTCCGTCTCAACCAAGACTACGACCAGTTCCTCACCATCTCGGAGGCCGCGTTGTGCCTGATGTACAAGGAACACCAGGCGAAGGGCGACAACTCCCCCTTGAAGTGTTACTATACCGACCGCCAAGGAGTGCCAATGCCAATAGACACGACAGGTAAGGAAGGAAAGGTGAAATACACCAACAACAGTAACTTCTTCGTCCTAGGTCCTTCGGGAAGTGGCAAGAGCTTCTTCATGAACACCGTGATGCGCCAGTATTACGAGCAAGACACGGACATCGTGATAGTAGATACAGGAGATAGTTACGAAGGCTTGTGCAGTTACTTCGAGGGCACCTATATTTCCTATAGCAAGGAAAAGCCAATCTCCATGAACCCTTTCAAGATTACCAAGCTGGAGTATGACCAGAACTTTGGCGAGAAGAAGAACTTCCTGAAGAGTCTCATCTTCCAGATATTCAAGGGAGCGGAGATGCCGTCCAAGATAGAGGACACCATCATCAACCAAACCATCGTGGAGTATTTCGAAGCCTACTTCAATCCGTTCGAAGGCTTTACCGACGAAGAGCGGCAGAAGATGAAGGACACCCTCCTTCTCCAAGACAAGACCAACGGCAAGTATGAGGAGTATGAGCAAGAATTGGAAGAGAAATATGGAGAGGACTTCGACTTTGAATCAGCCACGGCAGAGGCAAAAGATGGCAAAGCCCTCACCAGACAGCAACGCCTGAAGGGGAAGTTGCAAGCAGTCATCGATGACGCTGCATCCACCGAAGGTGAAAAAGAGAATGCCAAGAAGAAACTGATGCTTCTCACCCCGGAGGTGATAGAAAACAACTATCTCATGCGCATCGAGCGCAAGCTGGAAAAGATAGAGAGACAGAAGAAAAAGCTGAAAGTAAAGGAACTCTCCTTCAACACCTACTATGAGTTTGCCTTGGAGCGCATTCCTCAGATACTGCACCAACAACATATCGAGTTCAACATCAATGACTTCGCCGCCATCCTCAAACCTTTCTACAAGGGAGGAGAGCAAGAGTATATCCTGAACAATGACTTGGACAGCAGCCTGTTTGATGAGAAGTTCATCGTTTTCGAGATAGACAAGGTGAAGGACGATCCAGTTCTCTTCCCTATCATCGTGCTCATCATCATGGATGTGTTCACCCAGAAAATGAGAATCAAGAAAGGCAGAAAATGCCTGGTCATCGAGGAAGCATGGAAAGCCATCGCCACCCCAGTGATGGCCAACTATATAAAATACCTCTACAAAACCGCCAGAAAGCACTGGGCGATGGTTGGTGTTGTGACACAGGAGATACAAGATATCACCTCCTCCCCTATCGTGAAGGAAGCCATCATCAACAACTCCGACGTGTTCATGTTGCTAGACCAAAGCAAGTTCAAGGACAAGTTCGATGACATCAAGGCCACCCTCGCCCTCACCGACAACGACTGCAAGAAAATCTTCACCATCAACCGTCTGGACAACAAGGAAGGCAGAAGCCCATTCAAGGAAGTATTCCTGAAGAGAGGGCAGAACGGCGAGGTTCTTGGAGTGGAGGAGCCACCGGAGTGCTACATGGCCTATACCACGGAGAAAGCCGAGAAGGAAGCCTTGAAGCTCTACAAGAAGCTCATGGCCACCGACTACCAACATGCCATCGAGCAGTTTGTGAGCGACTGGCACAACAGCGGCATCAAGAAGAGCCTGGAGTTCTCCCAGAAAGTACTGAAGGAAAAGAAAGTGTTTTACTACAAGAACAAGCAATGAAAACCATGCGTAGATTAAGTGCCATAATAACTATGCTGTTGCTAGCCACCTTGCCGATATTCTCCCTGTCCTATCATGCGGTGAACGTTGACAAGGTGACGGCTGCAGCCATGACCGCAGCTTACGCTTCGGAGGCAGAGATGGAGGCGATGAACACCAGCAACCTGCAAAAGATCGTTGACCATTACAAGAGTGCCACCGTAGCCACTGCGGGAATTTTACTATCCAAGAAGAAGGACAGGGATGCCATGCGTAACCCTGGCCTTTTTGCGTCTGAGGAAAACTACTATTACAAGCGCATCCTCAACCTCGTGAAGGACGGTATCATGCCAAAGTTGATAACCGTAGCCTCCAAGATGGTGAAGCAACCCCAAAATGCCATCTACTGGGGGCCTTACCTGTTCAAGACCACCGAGAACGTGGAACAGCTTTGCAAGCAGTTCGAGCTAGTTTGCACCAATGGCAAGCTTAGTTTCAAGGATGTGACGTTCCTCCTTATCAACGATGACCTGCGAAAGATATTCGACCTAGCACAGATGGGTGCAAACACCAACTGGGGCGACCTGTTGGACAAACTTGGAGACTTTGGCGACGGACTCACGAAAGAGGACATACAGGAAGACTTCAAGAACCTTGGTAGCCTCTTGGCCTCCATTGGTGGAAACACCATCGACAGCAACTTGCAAGAAGGAAGCAAGATAGGCAGGATTTTCCACATGAAGCCAAAGGAGATTGCAGAACTCTACAAAAACTTCAAGGAGCAATACGACAAATACAAGAAAGCAGGAAACGTGGAGAACATCCTGATGCAAGTAATCCAGACCGCCGATGCCGACGGCGTGGCCAGACTTTTCAAGGTTGACGACTACAACATCACAGGCTATATCAGCAACTACATCAAGGAGATGCAGGGACAATATTACACCCAAAGATGGTACATAGCCCAGGTGAACAGTGCTCGCAAGTCCTCGCCACCTACAAGCCGTCCCCACCTACCAACACCAACAACAACTACAACTGGCCAGGATGGACATTCAAGTGCAACTCCCAAAAGAAGACAGCCCCACCCTATCCAACCCTCACCACCTCGGAATACAATCAGTTAAAGAGCGCAGCCGAGAGTGAGACAGGATGGAATGCGACTAAAAAAGCTGATTACGAGAAAAAGAATCCAGGACATACCATAACCCTCAGCTATCAGACCGTTTCCTATAATTACATCTGGGACAAGAGCGGAGGAACCTTTTCGCATTCCAAGCACGAAAGAGGTAAGCATTTCTGCGTATATATGACAGTTACGGACACTTGGAACATCAAGGATGAGGTGTATGAGGAAATCTTTGATTCCCAGACCATGAACCTGGAAATCTTCAAGAAGAAGATGGAATCTCGCTTGAAATACTACCAAGACCAAGAGGCCGACAAGGAAGGCAGCACCCTCTCCTATAAGCTGTGCTCCGACCCACCAAGATACTATGCCATGGCCGATGAGAAGAAGATGGAAGGCTGCAACTCCGTAAGTTTCACAGCCACCTGTGACGGAGGAGCATCCCTAGGAGAAGGCAGCTTCAACTGGAAGGAGAATGGCAAGCAAGGCAGTTCCCTCAATGAGAAGTCAAAGGAGTTTGCCATGCGCAGCACCCCGGACTCAGAAAATAACAATGTGGATGACCTTCTCACCAAGCAAAAGGAGTATGAGGCACAGATTTCCACCTTGAAGCAACAGATTTCCAGCAACGACAAGAAGCAGCAAGAGCTAATAAAGCAAATTCAGCAAGCCCAGTCGTTGGGCAACCAGGACAAGGTGAAGAGCTTGCGCAGCCAATATGATTCCATCACCAATGAGACGGCAAGCTTGAAGCAACAGCTCAACAATACACAGAAATTCCTCAACGAGTTGAACAACAATGTAAACGAGTATTACGAAGACCTTGCCGACAACTTGGACGGTCCCTACAGAATACCATCCAACATGAAAGAATTGGAAGGCATGTACCAGCTACAATGGACAGACGATGGCAACTGGGTGGAAGGCAGCAGCCAATATATCTTTGTAAGACATGGTTATTGTCCGTCGGTGAAGTCAACGGTGACCTATACAGCCACCCTCACCTTGCAACAGAAGCCAAAGTATTTCCTTGGAATCAGAATCCATCGAGCCATATTGTCCGTGGATTTCAAGCTCACAAGCGAGTATTCCAGCGACAATGTCGTGGCAGTCATCAAGCTAGACATGAACAAGAGCGAGAAAGAAAGAGCCGACGAGGTGAATGCCAAGCTGAAGGAATTGATGGAAGACATGCCCAACTGCAGCATCAACATCAAGTACAACTATGCTTCAAAAGCTGATGATGACGAAGACGAAGACGGCATCCATCTGCTATGGGCTAGCGACCGCCTGGATGTAGCAAGAGAAGTTGACTACCAGCTCACTTCCATCTACTCACAGCTTGTCATCTTGGAGAAAGTGATGCAAGACAGAGAAACCATCCTCGACTTCCTGAAGCACAAGATATTCGATGTAGTGAGCAGGGCATCCAGAGGAGCCATCGCCGAGTATGCACTTACAAGATGGGAAGATGCAAGTATGGCGGCAATGAAGAAACAGGCAGGAGTAGAGGACAAGAAAGAGAATACCCCATCCACACAAAAAGTCTGACAAAAACGTTTAAGGTCACAAATTTGTGATTTTTGAAAATGAATTATAAATATGGTAGATACAACAGAAAAGATAGAGAACAGCGAACTGGTCACAAATCGTGATCAGTTGGTTGTCGTGGATAACATAGAGTCTCTAATAAAAGTTATTAGAGGACAACAAGTTATGCTTGATAAAGATTTAGCAATGTATATGGGGTAGAAGCTAAAGTTCTCAATCAGGCTGTTAAACGCAATGTTGAACGCTTTCCTGATGATTTTCGGTTTCAATTGACAAAGGAAGAATGTTTAAGGTCACAAATTGTGACCTTAAACGAAAACAAGGTCAACATCTCAAATATATGCCGTATGCTTTCACTGAACAAGGTGTGGCAATGCTTAGTAGTGTTCTCCGTTCAAAAACAGCCATTGAGGTCAATATACAAATCATGCGAGCCTTTGTTTCCATGCGTCACTTCATGGTGAATAATGCTTCTGTGTTCAGCCGCTTGGAAACAATAGAATATCACCAGTTGGAAATTTTACAGCATCAACAAGATACAGACAAACACTTGCAAGAATCCGACAAGCGTATAGAAGAAGTGTTCCGTAGATTGGATGAGGGTAACGCAAAACCGAAGCAAGGTGTGTTCTACAATGGGCAAGTTTATGATGCCTATACTTTCGTGTCCGACTTGATTAAGAGTGCGAAGAAACGTATTGTCCTTATCGACAACTATGTTGACGAGACTGTACTGACATTGCTCGATAAAAGAGATAATAACGTGTCTGCAATCATCTACACTCAGCTGATAAGCCGTCAGTTCCAACTCGACATAGACCGCCATAATGCTCAATATGCACCGATTGATGTTGAGACATTCCGTTTGTCGCATGACCGCTTCCTTTGTATAGACGATGATGTATATCACATTGGAGCCTCCATCAAAGACTTAGGTAAAAAGTGGTTTGCCTTTTCCAAGTTAGACATACTATCCCCAGATATGCTCATTGAAAAAATAAAAAGTAACAATTAAAAACGAACGGTATGAGAAAAAAGAACCATAGGTACTATTATATAATAGTGGCATTACTGGCATGGCTTCCACAAAAAGCCACGCCCAGTTTGGCATCAACGACATGCCATCCATGGAAGCGATGATTTCCAACCACAAGACTGTAAGAACAGCCTTGGATATAAGAATGATAGCTGAGCTAGGAGTAGAACAGGTACATGAAGGCTCGCAGAAAAGCATCGAGGAATATCAGGAATCCAGCAAGAGACTTGACAAATACAAACGCTGCTTTGACATCATCGACCTCATTCTTAATGGAACAGCCACGGCTTTTCATGGAGTAAGAACCTATCAAAGCTGCAGTAGCAACATCAAGAGCTACCTACAGCTTCTGAACGAGTATGAGGAAAAGATACTCTTGAAGGGCAAGGTATGGTCATCGGACACCATCATCTATACAACAAGCAAGCAAACCATAGAGGATATAAAAAGTTCCGCTTCCAGCATCTATAAATCCTATATAGATTTGTCAGCCTACCTCACAGGAACGGCAGAGTGCAAGACAGAATCCATGATGCTCTGCTTGCAATGTATCAATGAGAACATGGATGCCATAGACGCATCAGTCAGAAACGCCTACCTAACCCTTTGGAGCTATATGACCATTCGTCTGGGGTTCTGGAAGAAAGAGATATTCAGAGCCAAGACCATCAGGGAGATGGCATTGGAGGCATATGACACATGGAAGAAATCGCAGTACATTGCCTACAACAACCTTCAAAGCCCTTCCACCGAGAAACATAAGGCTTTGGGAGGAGGGGGCATTCTCGGCGGCAGGTCAAGAGAAGACATTTAGTTCCAATGGATAAAAGGCATATATAAGTATAGGCTTATATAAAAACAATAAAGAAACAGACATATAAGTATATAAAAATATAATTATATTAAGCAATAATCAATGAAACATATAAGAATTTTATTTTCATTAGTGGCAATGTTATTCATCTCCACGACATCAAGAGCGCAAGGAGCCGAGGTTACCTATATTCATGAAGATGACATCATGAATCAGTTTACAGTAATGGAAACTGGTGCTGGCAGTCTTAAACCAAGAGAATACTATCAACTTATGCACAAGAGATTATCAAAAACAGCAGCAGCCACCAACAAGTTGAGTTTTCGCTTGGAAAATCAAGTATTGACCAACAAGGAAGTCCCTTTGGCAGAGAAAGTGGATTCCGACTTGGTAAAGAGAGAGAAGGTAGAAGCCACCAACATCGCCACAAGAATGCCAGGTGCGGGCGATGTCGCCTGGATGATGGAAAAGGGAAAGATAGAGAGCAAGATGAACACCTTCGAAAGCAACATCAACAAGATAGTAAGCTATGGAGGCAGCAGCGATGACTATAAGAACTGGAAAGACATCTACAATTGTCTCGACTGTGCCATCAAGCTCATCAGAAAGTCCTATCTAGACCTAGGCAGTCGAAAGAAGGAATATTTGGCCATCTACCAAGACATAGTGAAGCGCAACCTCTCCCTCACAGGGCAACTAAGATATTGGAAAAGTCTAAAGACTGTCAAACAAGCCCAACAGAAAGCAACGAAAATAGACAGGCAATCAAGCAATACGGTGATAGCAAACAATGCCATGCGAAGATGGCAGAACGCCATGGCCGTGGATGGTTTTTCCAAATAAGCAAACAAATATACCTATATTTGCATAATTATATAACCATATAAAAATATAAGAATATAATTATATAAGAAAATAAGCCAATAAGGCAATAATACAATAAAGAAACAGAAAAATAAGGATATAAATCAGTCGTTTTACTCAAAAGTACAATAAAATATATGTGAAAACTAAACTTTTAGTTAATAATGTTGCTCAATTCAAGAAAAAGCTGTACCTTAACAGCCAAAAATAGGTAAAACGGCAATAATGTCAAACCAAAGAGTAAATGATATGAGTAACAGAAATTACAACAATTATAGCATAGCAAAGAAAACAATAGCAGTAGTATTCCTTAGTTTGATAGGAATGCTAAATGTGATGGCACAGACTGGGACGGTTAATAGAACTTTTATCATGACTGGTTTCGGCGAAAAACTTGATACATGCAATCTTTCCTTATTTTTCGAACAAGGAAAGGTTACAGGTTTAAACATGGCTTTCAATAATAAAGGAAAAGGTTCATTTATTTTGGCAAGCATTTCAGGTGCCCCAAACATGTATCATAAATATAAAACTCCAGAACAAAGAATAAATGATTTCAAAAATCTAATAGATACACTTCAAACAAAATATGATGAATGGAGTGCCATAGCAAAAAACAACAAGGTTGTTAACTATAAAAAACAAATTGGTAACTTTAGCAATGTCCCTATATTGTCTTTAACTCTCCACAAAAATAATATTAAATACTATCAAAAAAACGAAGTTCCATATATAGATGATTGTACACCTTATTTTCAAGTTGATACCAAGGGGAATTGCTGTGTCTTCTTTGGTTGGAAAGGATTTAACTTTGAAAGAACAAAGGGGTACAACCAAGGATTTTGGACATCCTATCCTATAAAAGAACAAGTCACTGAAAATCTCGTAATATTTCAGTTTTACTCATCGAAAGAGTTACAAAGCCTCAAAGATGCTTTAAATTTAGAAACAGCAAGACAAGAACTTCTCAATAAAACAAAAAGCAGCGAAGAAATAGATTCTTTATTCAAATAATCATAAGCCTCTTGCGTTAGCAAGGGGCTTTGTTGTATATTCACCTCAATAATCTATACCCTTGCATTAACACCGAGGGGTTAAAGGGGGCGAGCGGCCTCATTTATAACAGTTTACACGATACACCTTAGAAAAAGAATATGTTAAATAAAAAGGTATATCGTGTTTATGCGGCCATTTTTATGTTTTTCCACTACTTTTGTGCGAAAATTTTAAAATTGATATAAAAATGGCATTTAGTACATTATTCTTAGATGCTTCATCCAGTAATGATACGATGGATGGAATAAAAGACATGGTTAGCGATCTTTCGCAAACCATAGGTGTTGATTTGTTTGAGGAAGACATTGATAATGTCGTTTTTCAAACAAACGAGTTTTTATGCAACAGCGATTTTATCGGTTCGCAAGGTCCTTTTTGGTGGATTTTGCAGATGAGCATGGCTTTGGGAGCATTGTTCTCTATCATCGTGGCTGGAGGCATGGCCTACAAGATGATGGTGAAGAATGAACCTATAGATGTCTTCAAGATAATGAAGGTGTTAGGCATTGCCATCGTGATGTGCTTTTGGTACCCACCAAGCATGAGTGGATTCAAAGGTGCCAGCAACGCTTGCATCCTTGATGCTTTGGCTTACATTCCAAACTGCATAGGCAGCTATACACATGACTTATATGAAGCCGAAGCTACGCAAGTAAGCGACAAATACAATGAACTTATGCCTCTTATTCAAGCTAGAGATTCCTTAGCAGGTAAAATCAACAAGAAAGTTAAAGCAGGATATATTGGTGTAAAGGAAGAGAAAGCACTTTCAACAGTATCAGAAGCCTCTGGCACACAATCAACATCAAAAGGATTACAAGATGCGGTTGAAGCAAATGGCAAATCCACCTTTGCTGGTTTAATGATAGGTCTGGACAAAGTTGTCATGTTCTTTGCCTTGGTCATCTACCGCATCGGTTGGTGGAGCACGATCTTCTGTCAGCAGATATTATTAGGAATGCTCACGATATTCGGACCGATTCAATGGGCTTTCAGCGTCCTTCCGAAATGGGAAGGAGCCTGGGCTAAGTGGATAACGAGGTATCTCACGGTACACTTCTACGGAGCGATGTTGTACTTCGTCGGTTTCTATGTATTGTTACTTTTCGACATCGTACTAAGTGTTCAAGTAGAGAACCTTACTGCTATCACCCAAGGCGAGGGAGCCATGGCTGCCTACATCCAGAACGCCTTCATGACCTGCGGCTACCTATTGGCAGCATCCGTAGTAGCCTTGAAGTGCTTGAACCTAGTTCCAGACTTGGCAGCGTGGATGATACCAGAGGGCGACACCGCATTCTCCACCCGAAACTTCGGCGAGGGAGTAGCATCCTCTGTGAAGGCAAGTGCGGCTTCAGTGATGAGAATATAAAGAATAGATAAAAATACAACAATATGGCAGTATTAAAGAATGTAGAGAATAAAATCAAGCTCGTAATGATAGTGAGCAGCCTATTTCTGGTAGGCTGCGTCATTGTGAGCCTAGGCAGCATCATCATCGCCAAGGGCATGGTGGACGAAGCCCACAAGAAAGTTTACGTATTGGACGGAACCGTTCCTATTTTGGTAAAGCAGACCACCCAAGAAGAAACCTTCGATGTGGAAGCCAAGAGCGACATCGAGATGTTCCATCAGTTCTTCTTCACGTTGGCACCTGATGACAAGTATATCCAATACACCATGAAGAAAGCCATGTATCTGGTGGACGAGACAGGACTAGCCCAGTACAATGCCCTGAAGGAAAAAGGCTTCTATAATAATATAATAGGTACGAGCACCATCTGCAGTATCTATTGTGACAGCATCAAGCTCAACACCGATTCCCTCACCTTCACCTACTACGGCAGACAGCGCATCGAGCGAAGGACAAGCATTCTGATGCGTCAGCTGGTAACCGCCGGCAAGCTCAGAAGAGTGCCGAGAACAGAGAACAACCCTCACGGAATCCTCATCACCAACTGGCGAACACTGAAGAACCAAGACTTGGAGGGAACCAAGAAGTCAGACTATTAAATCAAGCAACAATGGACATAAAGAAAGTACTCATGGGCGAGAAGATGCCTGACAAGAACGATCCCCAGTATCGAGAGCAATACGAGCGAGAGGTGAGAGCAGGGCAAAAGTTCGCTGAGAAGACCAAGCTCAACATTCTGTTTTTGAAAATCCAAGAATGGGCAAACGACCACAGAAAGGCCTTTCTGGGCATCGTGTTCGGCTTGGTAATCTCCCTGTTCGCCTGGAATGTCATCAACATGATAAGATATTACAATGCGAGCAAGGAGCAAAAACGCCACACGGCAGTGGAGCGAGTAGAGAAAGCCCTTCAGGAGCAACGTAATTCACACAAAGCACAATAAAGATGGATATAAAGAAAATCAACTTCAAGCAGCCCAAGTATATGATACCAGCCATCATATACATACCGCTGTTGTTCACAGGCTACTTCTTGATAGACACATTCAACGTCGAAACATCAGGGCCAGGCAACAGCAAGCTGAAGACCACCGACTATTTGTCGAGCGAGTTACCGGAAGCCTACACCGACAGCGTCCTAGGCGACAAAATGGACAACACCCAAAGGGAATACGGAAAGATTTCCGACCTTTCGGGAGTCCAAAACGTAGAGAACGACAACGACTCCGTAAACAAGAAACAGGATTACGAGTCAAAGTATAACGAAGAGGAAGCCAAGAAGGTCAAGCAACAGCAAGCCGAGGAGAAGCGCAAGCTCCAAGAGATGCAAGAGCGAGTGAGACAAAATCGCAGCCAATCCAACAATGACGACTTTGTTGACCCGATAAGCAGCTCCGAGATAGCCAAGGCGCAACGCCGCCGTCGCCAACGCAACTGGGAAGAAATGAACCGCAACCTGGGAGGTGGCGACAACTATCTGGCAGACTATGAAGAAAACTCGTCCTCTTCCCTTTCCTCTTCAACCACAACAGGAAACACCACGAACAGCGGTATTCCTGGAGCCATGAACAATGACACCGACAATTCTTACAACGCTCCAAATACCGCTAACGGCAACCATCAGTACCAAGGAGGCGTACAGCAAGATGGAGAGCAACCAGAAAAGGTGACAAAGAAGACCAAGGAAGTCTCCGACTACTTCAACACCGTAGGCAAGGACAAGGAAAAAGACAAGCTCATCATGGCCATCATCGACGAGAACGTAAAGGCCGTTGACGGCAGCAGGGTCCGTCTCCGCCTGTTGGATGACATAGAGATAGGCGACGAGACCATCAAGAAAGGCACCTACCTATATGCCACCATGAGTGGCTTCGGCAAGCAAAGAGTCCAAGGAAAGGTAGAAAGCATCTTCTATGACGATGACATCATCAAGGTAAGCCTATCCATCTATGACACGGACGGCATGCAAGGCCTGTATGTACCTCTGAGCAGTTTCAGGGAAACCACCAAGGAAGTCGCAAGCAGTGCCATGCAAGGCGGCAACATCATGGACAACACCACGACCAGCAGCAGCGGCATCAAGGGATGGGCGACCCAAGCAGCGCAAAATGCCTCACAACGAGTGATGAACGCCTTGGGAAGAGCAGCCAAGAAGAACCGTGTCCGCCTGAAGTACGGCACACGAGTTTACCTTGTTGACGGCAGTCAGAAGGAAAGAAGCAACAGAAATAGAAACAATTATTAATCAGATAGAAATGAAAGAAATAAGAAAGAAGTTCCTATCACTCCTTGCGGTGTGCTTAGGAGCCACACTTGGAGCATTCGCTCAGAAAGGATATAACGACATGGAGCAGCTCACTATCAACGAGAATGTTTCATCCATCATCACGGCATCAGAGCCCATTCGCTTGGTAGATATATCCACAGACAGCATCGCTGGCGACAAGCCATTGGAAAATGTCATCCGCTTGAAGCCAAAGACTGGCAACCACAAGGACGGCGAGGTGATGGGAGTTGTTACCATCATCACAGAACGCTATCGAGTGCAATATGCCTTGATATACACAAGCAAGTTGGAAGAGGCGGTGACAGACAAGGAAGTGGAACTTGTGGAGCGCAACGCCTTCCATAACCCGGACGTTAGCATGTCAACGGTGGACATGGTGAGTTACGCCATGAAGGTGTGGAACTCCCCTGCCCGATACAGAAGCACGTTCACCACCCAGAACAAGATGACCATGCGCTTGAACAACATCTATGTGGTAGGAGAATACTTCTTCATAGACTTCTCCGTGGACAACAAGACCAACCTTCCGTTTGATATCGACGAGCTTAGGGTAAAGCTGCAGGACAAGAAGCAGCAGAAAGCCACCAATGTGCAGACCATCGAGCTGAAGCCAGCCTGGTATTGGATCGTTCCGTAAGATTCAAGAAAGGCTACAGAAACATCATTGTCCTGAAGAAGATGACTTTTCCAAACGACAAGGTACTATCCATCGAACTCAGCGAAAAGCAGATTTCCGGAAGAACAATCTCTATGAACCTCGATTATGAGGATGTATTGGCTGCCGATGCCTCGACACCCTTCTTTTACGTGAACAATAAAAAGACAGATATGAGAAGAATACTTTCAACGATATTCGCCATACTACTGACAGCAAGCGCATTCGCCCAGAGTCACGGCAACCATATCATGGTAGGCGTTGGCGGCAGCTATCCGCAAGGAGTAGAGGCCACCCTCGCCTACGAGCACGAAACCGAGTATCACAACGCCTGGGAATATTTCGCCACAGCCTACTTGAAATACAAGAAAGACGAGGAGGCAGGACATGTCACAAGCGACTCCTTCTGGCACAACTATAACACATGGACTGTGGGTGCAGCCTACAAGCCATGTGTTACAAGAGGCAGAAACCACCACGGAAGTGTAAGAATAGGTGTTAGCTGTGGCAGCGACCTGGACAAAGTGATAACCGCAGGACATGTAGGTTACGAGCATACCTATAACCTCTACAACGGTTGGAGCCTGTTCTTCCAAGTGAAGGAAGATGTAGTAATCAGAGGAAAGGACACGTTCAGAACAGGAGCATCCTTTGGCGTGAAAGTTCCCCTATAATATAATAAGGTGTAAAATGAAAACAAAGATAACAACTTTTGTCATGGGGATGCTTATGATGGCATCCTTCATGACCTCCTGCGACAATCATGAGCCATACGACCCGGACTTGCATATAGGATATGTCCTTTGCGATGACCATACCTGCATGGACACGGCAACCTATTTCAACCAAAGCAAGCGCAAAGCCGTGGGAGTAGTCTTTGCCGAAAAGACGAAAGATCATCCTGTGTTGGCGGTAAACCTGGAGGAAACAAGCGGCATGTTCTGTGACTCCATAGGAATGGAGAACGGAACGAGCGGTGACATCACCAAGTTCGATGGCTTCGCCAACACCGTTGCCATGTATCAAAGCTACGACAAAGAATCAGGCCATGGCTCACCGATAGCCATGAGGATGATGAGCTTCCACAAGTATGGACAAAGCGACCACATCCCAAGTGTGGCAGAGCAACGACTGCTGCAAAGTGCAGCCAAGACCATCAATCCCATCATAAAGAGATGCGGAGGACAACCTATCAGCTTGGATGCAGACTGTTGGTATTGGACTTCTACGGAAGTACAGGAGAACCCAGGCACACAAGCCTGGCTATGCAGCGCAGTGAATGGTGGCATCATGCCAACACCAAAGGCAGAGAGCCACAAGGTAAGAGCCATCATTGAGATGAATTATCCAGAATATTAATCTTCAAACACAAAATTATGGCAAATTGGAAAACATTGTTGGAAACAGCCTTAAAAGGAGCCAAGACCGCTGCCCCACATATTCTTACAGGAGCAAAGGTAGCAGCCCCTTATGTGAAGAGTGCGGTAAAAACAGGAGCGCACGCAGTAAAAGGAACAGCAGAGTTCGTCGCCAAGCATCCTAAGGCCTCCCTTGTAGCAGGTGCTGTGTCCCTCCCCTATTTCGGTTACAACAAAGGTGCATTAACATTTGCGAAAGAAAAGTTACTGGGGGATGACTCCAAGGAAAAAGGACTTGTTGACACAGCATCAAGATTAGCATTCGGCGACCAAAAGGATGCTTACGGAAACGAAAAGTCAATCTCGGAGAAAGCAGTCAACGTTCTTTTTGGCGAAGGTTCCTATGATTCAATCAAAAGAGCAGGAGGAGCTACCTTCGACGAGGGGCAGGAACTCTACCATAATCTTAAAAACGGTGTGGCAGGAATAGGCAATGAAGCAATCGGCCTGTACCAAGACGGAAAGCAGTTTGCTGGAAATTTCTTTTCAGGCAACGGTATGGTTTCCAATGGCAACGGTGCTATTACGATCCAACAGCGCAATCCTATCCATCCATGGCACAGATGCAGATGACCAATCAACAAGGCGGTGGTTCAATGAATGCCTTGATGAACGGCATGAACAATGCAGTAAGCCAAGTGTCCGGTGGAAACGTGAGCAAGATGAACATTGCCAGTTTGTTGCTTTCTGCCTATATGATGTTCGGTAGATTTGGTTGGATGGGAAAAGCTGCCAGTTTATTGCTGGGAGGAATGACCTTACACAACATAAACGGAAAACAGGCAGCTTCTCAACACCAAAATCAGCAACAACAGCAATCACGTGCGAACGTTACCGAACAAATACCTCTTCAGACAGCAGAGATGCCTGTTGAAGAAGAGAACACTGTTGTTCGCATGAGAAGACTATAATTAGATACAGGAGAGCAATCTCCTATTAAAAATCACAGATAAGATGAAAGAAAATTTTAAAGATATGCTCCTCGAATCCGGAAGTGGTTACATGATGCCATTCGCCTTGGAGGAGAAAGAAGAGCTTCCAACCACACTAGGATATGGCAAACAGCGTCACCCCATGACAGGCGAGGAATTTAACCATCTAGGTGTTGACTTCGCCATTAAGAACAGAGATTTGTACGCAGTAGCCTCTGGTATGATTGTTGGCGCAGGAAACGATGCGCTTCATGACAATTACATCGTAGCCAAATATGGGAAGTACGAAGTTACTTATGGGCATCTAGCAGAAGCATATACAGGATATGGTGAAAGCGTTTCCGCAGGTGATAAAATTGCCAAAAGTGGCGATTTCCTTCATGTCGGCATACGATTCAATGGACAAGACATTGACCCGATGGTTTTTCTTTCCATGATATGGGCAAACATCCAGCAACTCGCCGCCATGGGAATCCAAAAACAGCCTACTGAAGAATCCTTGGGAACAAAAAACATAAAAAACAGTTTCGACAAGGACTATGTTTCCATCTTGATGCTCATGCTCAGATGGCTTCCAAGCTACATGAACGACTTAAGGAACAGGGCTTACAATCCTCCTCCAAGGGCAGAAGCATCCCTACGCAACATCTTTGCCCAGGCAGCCTCCAAGAATTATTTCTTTGAGAGCATACCATCCGTAGCCAACCCTCTCGGATTATCAGAAAGAAGTGTTCCCCTAGCCGAGAAAATTCAGGATATCCTTATCCATGATTTTCTCAGCTATCTGGCACTGAACCACAACATATATCCTGAGACATGGGACCAGGAAACTGAAAAAAAGGCATTCATTCGACAACTCAGAAGACGGATTGACCGCCGATCCTTTGAAAGACCTTGAGATAGACATACAAAGCTACGATATTGAACGCACCGCCTCCGTTTACTATGACAACCAAGGAATCCGTTGTTGGACAAAAGCTTGGTTTAACGGAAGGGAAAAAGGCGAGAATGCCATCGAGATAACCAGACAACTCGCCATGAAGTTCTTCAATGACGAGATGTCCATGGATGAATGGCTGTCACGTTTCTACCCTAAGCAAATGACGGTATATCATAAGGCCATCAGTCAGGCACGCAGTCAACTTCTTGGAATGTAAACAACAAACAATATGGCAAAAGGTAATAATTTACAGGATTTATCCCAAATAGACTATTGTCTTCAGCAATACTATAGCAAGTATATGGCAGCCACTCTTCTTCAGGAGCGAAAGAAAATCCTTCAAGAGCAGAAGAACGCTGCCATAAAACTTAATGAATCTCTTCAGAGACTGCCTAACTTTGGTGCCGCTTCAAATTCGTTCACCAAGTTGAACGATGCAGAGCAACTTACCAAGAAGTCGCTCGACGAGTTGGCTGCAAGGACTTCTGAACGTTGGTTCAAAGACCCCAAGATAGTGAAAGACTACAGCGTTTTCGTTACATCTTTCTATGAAAGCCTTGTTGCGAAAAATGGCGGTAGAGACTCCAAGGCGTTGGAAAACTACGCCAACAACTACTGTGCCAATCGCCTTCAAAAATTGATGGTGGAACAATTAGCTAGGGAGCAGGTTCCTGCCAACACCGCAACTTACATAGCCAAGAAAGCCTTTTCGGAGAGCATTCTTGGCATGGGCGACTTTGGTAGCCTAAAGAAAGGAGCCATTGGGCAAAAGGTTGATGAACAAGCGGAAAAATATTACAATCCATCCGTTGTTTCAAAAACAGCAGGAACGATTGCTGGTTACGGAATAGATGCAGCACTCACTCCAGGAGGTGTAGGAAAGGCAACTTCTTCCGTAGCCAAGGGTGTGGTAAAGGTAAGTCAAAAAGCTGCAGGTTGGTGGTTAACCGACAAGATTTGCCAAGGAGGTCTCCATATTTATGGCAAGCTATGGGGAACTGAGGATGAAGAGAAGAAGGATAACCGTACCATCTTTGGTGACGAGAATGCTTCTGCAAAAATACAGGCCGGAGCAAAGAGATACAAAAAGAATGGCACGGAATTGATGATGAACATCAATAGTGGACTTGCAAAAAAGATAAAATTGCCACCCCCAAACACATCTTTAACCATAAAGAAAGAAAGCAACGCCCTATTGGCGGAACACAAGGGTAATTCCCAAAAGCTTCTCTCCACCATCAAGAACAATCTCTCCAAACAGTGTGTGCCATTCAACGGAAACAGCAAAGTTCCAGCTTGGATGTTGAGCAACAGCAGCAAGCAAAACAGGGCGTTGGCATCCTCTTTCTACGCCTGTGCCATGGAAATGTGTAGAGAGCAAAAACAAGTAAGGATGTTTGGAGGCAAGAAGATGACCTTGAAGGAAGTGAGTCAACGAGCCTATGACTATGCAAGGGCAGCAGTTGCCGTAGAGCAACGATCCTCCAAGAATGCAGCTCATGCCCAAAAGGGGACATTGGACAAAAACATGTCTGCGCTCAATGACCAGATAAACAATCCTGGCAAGTCATCAATTCGTAAGCATCCAACTTCCTCTCCCCAGGCAACCCCAACGGCATCCCCTTACGCTTCGGGGCCTTATGCGCAAAACGGCGTAATGGGAACAGAAGCAAACGGTACAACACAGAATACTGCGCAAAAGCCAAATATAGATGGTTGGGGCAACGCCTTTGAAAGCTTAGGCCTTAATGGATTTGGGGACATCGGCAAGAATCTAGGCTATGTATTGGCCATGCTTCCTGATATGATTATAGGAATGTTCACAGGAAAGACTCCAAACCTAAAGCTTCAGGACAACCTGATGCCATTGGCTGCCATAGTGGGAGGAATGTTCGTAAAGAGTCCTCTCCTGAAGCTGCTGCTCATAGGATTTGGCGGTGCAAACATCTTGAATAAAGCAGGTCATGCTGCCATCAGCGATGGTTTAGCAAAAAGTAACAATGTAGCAAAGACCTACAAGGTTTATCCTGACGAGCCTTTGAATTCAAGAATAGTGAATCCAGCGATGAAGGGAAGCAGTATGATAGCCACTATCGACGGCGTGCCTAGCGTCATCAACATATCAAGAGATGCTGCAGACGCTTACAACAAGGGAGCCATCCCTATCAACACATTGGCGAATGCTGTCCTTCGCAAGTATGATGAGAACAAGGCATTGGCATCGCAGAATTATGAGCAGCATCTGAGCCAAGAAGAAACAACAACCCAATCAATGGGTATTAAATAGGTGTTAAGTACCAGTTATATTAATTTTAGAAATACCTCCTGGTTCGAGAGAATCGGGAGGTTTTAGTTTGTCATTAAGTTAGAGCGGTATTTCCAAGTCGGAGTATCGCTTTTGTTTTACATCTACCTCAATAATCTATACCCTTGCATTAACACCGAGGGGTTAAAGGGGGCGAGCAGCCTCATTTATAATCATTTACACGATAGTCCTTAGAAAAAGAATATGTTAAATAAAAAGGTATATCGTTTTTATACCACCTATCTTGTATTTAATCAGTTACTTTGCCATTGGAAATAAAAAACAACCCAATAAATAAAAAAATACAATGGCAAAAAAAGAATCATCTCAACAAGCCTCGGAGCAGCAGGAAGGGAAAGTTGACCGAATAAACAACGCCCTTCAGAAGTTTCCGACATGCTCATCGCAAGAATGGAGCAAATGAAGGAAAGCAAATGGAAGAAAGGTTGGACGGATGGGCGCACAGCCCAGTTCGGCTTGCCTCAGAATCTCGTGGGTCGCCCTTATACAGGCAGCAATGCTTTCCTATGCCAAATCCACACCACGATGGAGCATTACAGAATGCCAGTTTACCTTACCATCAAACAGATAAGGGATGCAGGAGGCATGATCAAGAAAGGCGAGCACAGTATTCCTATCTTCAAGTGGGACTTGCGAATCAAGGACAAGGACGGCAAGAAACTGTCAGAAAGCGACTATCGTAACATGACAAAGGAGGAGCAAGCCGAATGCACCGTTCGCCCTTATCTGAAGGTATATAACGAATGGAACATAGACCAAACCAACCTGGAAGAGGTCAACAAAGAAAAATACGATGCCATCTTGAAGCGTTTCAAGTCAGAGCCTATCAAGGACGAGGTAGGAATGTACAAGAACGAGGCCTTCGACAACCTCCTGAAAGAACAGTCTTGGGTGTGTCCTATAGAATACGAGAAGTTCAATGAATCCGCTTTCTATAGTCCCAAAAGAGACCAGATAGTAGTTCCTTCCAAAAAGCAGTTCAATATCAGCAATACCCCAGAGGATGTTTTCAAGGACGGAATGGAGTTTTACGGCACCACCATTCATGAGATGGCTCACTCCACAGGTCACGAGTCACGCCTTGGTCGTGATGGCATCGTAAAGATAGACCAATTTGGCTCAGACCAATACGCCAAGGAAGAACTTGTTGCGGAGCTTACATCAGCCCTCATAGGCAATGCCATGGGTTTTGATAGCAGAATACGAGAGAACAACATAGCTTATCTCCAAAATTGGATAGGTTCGTTGAAGAAAGACCCGAAGTTCTTGAAGTCGGTGATGTCAGATGTGAACAAATCATCCAAGATGGTTTTAGAACACATCGACGAGCAACGCCGAAAATTAGGAGAAAAGGCCCTGTTGGATGGTTCTCTTGATGGTGTGGAAGAAAAAAACAAGAATGAGCAACAACTTCAAGACCTGAAGGAGGAAGATGCTAAGAAAGAGGTCATAGCCAAGGTATGGCCTTCCGTCAGCAACAAGATTACAATGTCCTCTGGCGACATTCTCACCGTTGACTACAACAAAGAGAAAGACACTCTTGAAGTTGCATATAAAACATCAGAAGGTGAGGAAAAAGTTCACTGCACTAACTATAACCACAGCCAGGGCATAAACCAGAACTTAGGCTATGTGTGGGAAGAGCTTTCAAACATGAAGCAATTCCAGGAAAAAGAGACAAAGACTGAAATCCTTTCACAAGGAAAGGACTACTTCACTTCATTGATGGAAACTATAACTTCCACTCCCAACAGTGAGCATACAGTTTTGTCTGTGAAGACTCTTCCCGAGCTACGAGACTATTACAAGGGGAATCCCAATGTAGGAGCTTGGATAAATCAAGCATCCAACAAGGAAATCATAGAAGCAGGAGCAGACTTCTTGCCTAACCTCCGCTATAGCCACAAGGAAGGCAGAAGCCTCTACAACATAGAGGCAGCGTATTCAAACATCAACGCATTATATCCCGATGTTGTGGACAATGACGCAAAACGCCAAATTGTTCATCGAATCAAACAAGCCGAGGAGGTGGTAACCTCCTACCATAACAACATCGAGGAAAAATTTGGAAAAGAATTTCTCATGGAAAAAGAAAATATGAACAAGGTTCTTTCTCGAAATGACTACCAGGAGCAAGGTCAGACCATACAGCTTGACCCAAAGGATGAGAAGAAATATTTCTCGTCCTACAACTACTTTCAGATGGAATCCGAGACCGCCGAGTTTGACAAACTAAAGGATGCCGAGAACTATGAAGGCATCCTTGCCCTGGCGAAAGAATATGATCAAGGTGACAGCATGGACTTGGAGCATGTAGAGACCAGCATGACACCAGACTATGGTGATGATGTTCTCATTGATGATGAGAACTATGCTGTTGTATATAACAATTCAGTAGGTGGAACCTACAACTTGTTGAGAAAGTACAGTGAGAATGACATCCGAGAGGCCATCGAGCGTTACGGTATGCCAAAGACTCCAAGCTATGCAGTGAAGTTCATTGACCAGCAGATGGGCTTGGAAAAAGGCGTAAAGCTTTAGTAGAGATTCCATCCCCAGAGGCAAAGGCTGTAGCCAAGAGCTTTCGAGAAGACTTGACACCTCAATTCACCATGCCGAATGGGAAGGTTCTAGATTACCACTATGACGCTAGCGACAACAAAGTCATAGTAGGAGAAAAGTTAAATGATGGTTCTTTCATAGAAACTTATGTCCACGATTACGACTTTGCTCTCAGCAAGGCAGAAAACATGTCTGCCATATACAAAGAGTTGTCAACTGAATATCAAGCAAAAAAGGCGAGCGAGGAAAAGAAAACTCCTCGTGAAGACAGCTATATCCAGACAGATGTCGTAGGTAAGGCCAAACAGATAGCATCCACAGGTGTTCCTATGGAAGAAGCAGAGAAAAAGGCTTCATCCATTGTGAAAGAAGAGGTTCACAAGGAACACCATAAGCAAGAAGCCGAGAAAGACAAGCAGGAAAAGGACAAGGCAAATCAAGCCGCAGCAGAAGAGAAGAAAGAGCAACAAGAGAAAAAAGAGGAATCAAAAGAGGTCAGCGAGGCGACAGCCAAAGCCCTTACCCATGCAGCCCTTCTCGTTGGAGCATTATCTGCTGCCAAGCAGAATGAGGGAATTTGGATGAACAAATCCCAGAAAGGTAATGCAGAGTTCATCAACACCCACACCCCTATCACGGCCTACAACAACATTATGATGAACCTCAATTCGGATGCCAACAAGTATAAGACGAATGTCTATACTTATTATAATCCTGCCAAGGAGAACCACATGCCTGTAAAGCAGAACGAGAAAGGCATGGAGTTCCATTGGACTAGTTGGGGGTATCAGAACGCCATGGATAAGGACGAAGTCATCACCAGCAAGCAGTTTGACAAACTTCCTGATGACGAGAAGTCTTTCTATACCAAACATGCCACACGAGTTATGCAGAACATCTACAATGTGGAGCAAACCACCATGAACGCCAACAACCATGACGCTTACGTGGAAATTCTGAAGAACAAGGGAGCGCAGCTTTCACAAAACGAGAAAGAGCAAAAAGGGAAATACTCTTCTATTATGAAACAATGGAAAGAGTTGAAGGGCAAGCATCCCGATGCACTTCTATTGTTCCGCATTGGCGATTTCTATGAGATGTACAAGCAGGATGCCAAGCGAGGTTCGGAAGTGTTGGGAATCACCCTGACCAAGATGAATGAAAGTAAAGACTTCCATCTTGCAGGATTTCCACATCAAGCACTTGACACCTACCTTCCAAAACTCATCCGAGCAGGAGAACGAGTAGCCATATGCGACCAGTTGGAATCAAAGAAGACAGTCAGCCAAGGCTTCGACGCAAAAGCAATACTGAACAAAGCATACGCCACTGCCAAGGAAGTGGCCAAGCAAAGCGGTATGCAATATGAGCGAGTGATGGTTTTGCAAGATGCCAAATACGATTCCAAGGAAGACAAGATTGTCGTAAGCGGCATGAAAGGCGAAGTTGGAAATGAAAAGATGGCTGCCCTTTACAAAGCAAACGACATCTACAGAGCCGTGGTTGCAGCCACAGGTACAGAGAACCGTCTTGACCGTTCGGGCAGAAACGACCTCCTCCCAGAGGACGATGCCAAGCATGAGCAACTGGTGAGAGAACTTGCAGCAGGAGTTATGATGGCTCGCCAGGGACTTCCTGCCATACTCTCAAAGGAGAATGAGAAACTTATTCCTTATTGGGAACGAGAGATAAAGGAAAATCCAAAACTCTTGGGAATAGTAGAAAGAGATGTGAACAATGCTGTAGAGACCATTGACAACCTTGTGGCAAAGCGAAAGGTTGACTATGAATCCATCCGTGGACAGCTTCCAGGAAAGACGATGGAGAAACCATCAAAATATTCCATCTCCCAAGACTTGGCCAAGCTGCCAAACATAGAGACCAAGGAAATAGTAGTGGTAAAAGACATCTTGCGAAAAGAAGCAGATGTCATTCTCCCTGCTGGAGCATCCTTGGAAGTGAACAACGAGGTTCCTGGCATGAGAAAGGACAGAATCACCATAGCCTTGAAGAAAGAAGGCATTGACGATGTGAGGTTCTATAATGCCGGTGGTTCACTTGGATTGAATAAGCCAAACTCCTATTTCCAAGGGAAAGAAGTCACGCTCAACAACTTGAAGCAGTATGAGTTGGTTCCCCATCATACACTTGATGTAGAGAAACAAGCCGCCCCAAAGAAAGAAGTAATCATCAAGAACTTCCAAGCCATCAAGGATGACAACGGTAGATATGCCTTCTTCATCAAGCCAGAGAACGAGCCTTCTTTCTCTGTATATCCTGCCAAGGAGCACTTGAACACGTTCTACAACGTAATCAAGACGGACAAACAGGCAATAGTCCACAATGCCCTAGCACAAAGATATTACGAGATGGCCACCAAGCATCCTGACACCAAGCTAGACCTTATCACCCCTAAGAAGGTTGATGTGGATATGAAGCTCATAGAGCGTCCTTCCATAACATCGAGCGCACAGGATGCCAAGCAGAAGCTCATCTTTGCCACCATCAATGGGCAGCGTGTACAAGCTCCTATCAACAAGCAACAATGGCAAAAGATGTGGCTTGCCGAAGATATGGGAGCCTACAAGAGGGCTTTGGCCGCCGTCATCTTCGAGCCTATGCTGAAAAGAGGCATGGAAGAAGAGCAATCTCAACAGGCTGTTAGCGAATCAGAGAAAGTAGAGATTAAGGAAAAGCCTGCCCCTGAGAACAAGGTACAGGAAACTGTTACGGAAACTCACAGAACAGGCCTACATATGTAATACACGAGGGTGCATCTAAAGGTGCGCCCTCATAAAACTATCATAAATGGCATTAGACAAGCAAGCGTTTTACAGCCAGTATGCCCAGGTAGCCATCGAGCAACAGAAGAGATATGGCATTCCAGCTTCCATCACCTTGGCACAGATGGGTTTGGAAAGCGGCTTTGGCACATCTACCCCTGCAAGAAGGAGCAACAACTTCTTCGGTGTAAAGGTTGGCAGCAGTTGGACTGGAGCCTACGACTATTACAGCGATGACCGTCCAAACGAGAAGTTCCGCAGATACAACAATGTGATGGAAAGCATCGAAGACCACTCCAAGGTCTTGATGAAATCCCGCTACAGCCACTGCCAGAACTATTCGCCCACCGATTATGTTTCTTGGGCAAACGGCATCAAGGCTGGCGGCTACGCCACAGATCCAGACTATGCTTCCAAGCTTATATCCGAGATTAACAAGTATGGGCTAGGAAAATATGATCAAATAGGCATTCAGCAAGCCCAAAGCCAAGGATTGGTAACAGGATATGCTAGAGGTCAGTCGTCAACGACCTCTGTTATAACCCTAACACCCTTGCAAGGCAATTGGGGTTTGCCTATTGATTTATCTGTCGTAAAACTCAGTTCTGAGTTTGGAGTACAGAGACCAGGGCATAAGCATGGAGGGCTGGACCTCTCCACGCAAGGGAAAAACTATCCTGTATATGCAACCGAAGACAATGGAAAGGTTGTTACCGTTGGCAAACAAGACAAGGGAGCAGGAAACTATGTAGTAATCGAGTATGACAGGCAAGATGGAACAAAAATCCAGACCACCTATATGCATCTCAAATCAAATTGGCGGTAAAACCAGGCGACATAGTAAATGCAAGGCATCAAATAGGAGTCTCAGGCAACACAGGCCGCTCTTCAGGGCCACACTTACATTTTGAGACAAAATACCTCAATGCCAATGGAAATTGGGAGAAGTTTGACCCTAAGTTATACCTCGCTGAAATGGAGGTTAGAAGTAATCAAGCGGCAGCCCTGGATAAGAATGGAAACGATGCGTTAGCCGCTTACCGCAGTCAAATGCTGTTTGCAGGAGGCAAAGCCCCATCCTATCAGCAACAAGCGTCAGACCCGACACAAGCACTTCTGGCATCCATCACCAACAGTAACGACCCCACAAAATGGTTGTCATTGCTAATGAGCAACAACGGAGAAGACCTTTCTGGAAGAGACCCAATCTCTTCACTTATAGGAAGTCTGTTCTCTGCCGCCCTTACAGTAGCCATGCAGTTGAGAAGCAGCGAGGAGATACAAGCCGAGGAAGAAGCCGAAAGCCAGCTTAAACAGCAATCGCCAGACGAGGAAAATAGCAATCTAGTAAAGATGACTCGCCAAGATGTAGAAAAGGCACAGGCAACGGCATCCATGCAATTTGATGCGGAATCCCCAGAGCAACAGCAGCAACAAGGCCAACGCCTCGCATAAATAAAGAAATAATTATATACTTATATAAACATATAAAACAATAAAAATATGATTAAGTGTAACGTAACAGCATGTGGAACCATCAGCAGTTCCGCAGAAGAGAAGCAGAGTAAGGATGGAGAGAAATTCATCTCCTTCGGCATGATTGTTCCTTTGCTGGGAAAGGATGGAACAGCGAAAGAAGTATGGGTAACGGTGTCTGCGCCAGGAAATAAAGAGACAGCCGCCTCTTACTCCGCTGGCAGAAAGGTAACGGTAAACGGCGTGATGTACATCAGAAAACACGACGGAAACATCTACCTGAACCTTCGCACCGACTCCAACATCGAGGTAAACGAGTCCACTACCAATGACCGATTGGATGGAAGCATGGAGTTCCGAGGCAAGGTAAGCAAGAAAGGCATCAAGGAGCTGAAAGACAAGAAAGGCAAGGACTTTCAGTCGTTCGCAGCATTCTCCTCTGACAAAGAGGGAGAGAACAGAGAGTTTACATGGGTAAGCTTTGTAAACTTCTCCCCTATCCATGAGGATTACTTTGCAGCAGAGAAGTACGTGGAAGTCCATGGAGACTTGCAACTAGGCATCTTCAAAGGAGAACTTCAGATAGAATGCAAGGTAAAGAGCATTGCTGCCTGGGACTTGAACAAAACTACAGATGCAAATGGAACAGCGCAAACAGCACAGTCATAGATTTCTCCACTTCATCTATATATTTGGAGTTTTGGCAGTAGGAGCCATTGGCATCCTACACATGATATTCCCAAAGAAATAACAAGAACACAAACAGGGATAGTGTCATCATGAAAGATGGTACTACCTTCTGTTTGTTTAAGACAAAGCAAGAAATAATGTCAAAAGAAGAAAAGCAAAACATCATTAGTAATTTTCTGAGCGGATGGCAGAAGCTATTCGGTGGAGCAAAAGAACATACCACCCCAAAAGCGAAGCCATTCCCAAAGAACCATTTCTACAGCCCAGAAGAGCTAGAGTATCTTTCACAAAACAAAGAGGGTTCCCTTATTGACCAATGGGCTGTTTCCATTGGCAAATGGGCATTTGAACAAGGAAAGGATAAATCATCCCCTACAAAGTTTGCCGCCGTCAAATGGCAAAATGGATTGATGGCTACATGGATAGACGGAAAGCTCACACCTGACACAAAAGACAGACAGATTGGAAGATTATTACTTCTGAAGGAGCGAGGATATGAACTTCCAGAACGATACGAGAACATGGCGCAAGACTACGAGGCACAAAGCCTTGTAGGCAAATACTTTGTGTCCAATAATGACAAAAGCATCATTAAGATTGACTCCTATGACAGAGGAAGCCTGATCTTTGATGCCCCAAGTCTTGTTCTGAAGAATGGGAAGATGGTAGTCTTTCCTCAAACGAAGAAAAAGTTGCCTACGCTGATTTTCATAAGTCGCTGAATGAAAAATATACCATCATGGAAGAAGAGCGACAAAAGGAATTTCAAGAGAAACTTGCCAACTTCGAAGACGGCAAGGAGCTTTACAAAGGAATGCACAATCTTTTGCGCCAAACCTATCCCCCCAACAATAGGTGGCAGTATTCCTATGGAATTACGCACAGCCCACCCTGTAGGTTTCTTCGATGGAAAAGTTATTCCAGTTTCATGGTCACTCACCAGTGAAAAGGATATTAAAGTTAGCGTTTACACCAACCACAGCAACGCTTTAAGTAGCATTACCATCAACGAGGACAACGCATACAAAGCAAAGAGTTTGCTCAACAGCATTGCACATGCAATAAATAACGAGAAGGTTAATGGTTTAACTCGTTCGCTAGTGAATGTTCTGGGCAACAAACTTGGTGAAGACAAAATCTTTGCCAAGGAGAACAACACACCTTTGCTTGAAGCTAGAGAGGGAACAGTCAATGCCGTTACTGCTACCAACGACGGCAGAGTTATAGCTTTCAATCTCAACACCCACAAGGAAATTCCGTTGCATGGAAAAGAAAGCGTTGAATTAATGCAAGCCTTGCTTTTCGAGGGTTTGGATGAGCAATCTCGCCTCGAAAGGAGTTGAGCATCCCCAAGATGAAGGACTATGTGGAATCTATGGAGGACGAAGAGGACATTCTGTCCGGAAACAAGGAGCTTCTTCCACATGGTTCCAAAGTAGATAGCCTTTACGGTACATATTATAGTGCCGAGGAGGAATATTCAAGCTACGCCCAAGGAACCTTGCCACTAGCTGCAGAAGACAAAGCTGAACTCATAGCAGACCTTCAATCATCATTCATGAACTTCAAGCAAGAACTACAAAATATGGTTGAAGCTTACAAAGACCATGATGGTGTCATCGACACAAATAAAGTGAGCAAGCTAGAAAAACTTGACAGAATTCTGAATATCGAGGCAAGAGGTCAGACTCCTGTCAAACCTGTACCTGTAGCCGCAAAAAGAGAGTCACCAAAGGAATCACTACAGGATGCAGAAGACGCTTCCAAACAGAATGACCTCAAAGAGGTAAAGAACATAAATGCCGAAGAAGTTGACCAAAAAGCCATTAAGTCCTTCTTTGGCAATGTAAACTATGCACCTAAGAAAGTGAAGGAAGAGAGTTCTAGACAGGTTGCGCCACAGAGATTGACGGAAAAAGAAAAAGACGATGCAATCTCACGAATCGACAAGCGAATCGCAGAACTGCACCGTCTAGGAAAGGAGCAATCTCTCAAATCCAATATTGAAACTCAGCCGACTCCCACCGTCGTGGGTACCTCCCATCAGGAACGTCTCCTGATGGCGCACAGAGCGTTGCCCCTTCTGATGGCAAAGATAATAAAAAATTTCCATCTAAGTATCTATTTCTTGGGAATTTAGCCCATTTTATAACATCTTTTAATACAAATATAGGTATTAACGCCAGCAATTTTACAAAAGAGTTATATAAAGGCATAGGGTTACACCCTCACGGTAAAGATGTTCAAGTTTCTGAATATATTAATTTTTCCAACGACAAAGGAGAAAAAACAACAGTCCGTCTTTCTGATCATCGAGCTAACGCACTCAGCATCATCAAAAAAGGAGGAAGAGCGGCCGAAGGATATTCTATCGTTATAAAAAGTAGAAGATTCTCCCGAAACAAAGTTCAAGGCAAACAAACATTCCCAAGTAAAGGAATACGTTTATGACAATCCAGACCGCCAACGCCTTTTGAACATCGGCAAAGGAATCTTCGACCTCCTGGACAGAGGAGAATACACCGACTTGGCCAATGCCAACGAGATAAACATATCCCCTAGAGGAAGGCAGCATAAAGAACTACGCACTCCTGACGGCAAGCTACTGGGCTTCACCTATCAAGGAAAGATTTACCTTTATCCTGAGGCAAAGGGCTTTGAGCCACCAGTACATGAGTACACCCACTTGTGGGCGGAAGCACTGCAAGACAGGAACTGGAAAGAATGGAAGAATGTCGTAGGCATGATGAAAAAGTCGAACCTCTGGAACGAAGTAAGAGACCTCCACACCGAGCTTATTGCCACCGATGACATTGCCGAGGAAGTCCTTGCCACCTATTCTGGAAGAAGAGGCGCAGAGCGTTTGGAGTCAAAGCTTAAGGAAATTGTTGCTAGCAACAAGAGTATGGACGAGAAGACCGCAGAGACCCAGGCCGTCACTCAAATGAACAATGCCGTTTCAAAGTTCTGGAATGTCATGTCTGACTTTTTGCACATTCACTATACATCCGCAGAAGAAGTAGCAGATAGAGTCTTGTATGAATACACCAAAGGTCTCTACCCTCTCAATTATGAAGAAGTCGCTCAACAAAAGGGCAAGACCAAGCCATATTATGTTTCCGTAGAGGAAAAAGACAATGGTCGATGGCATCGTCCAGAAGTAGAGCAAAGAGCGGCCTATCAGCGTTATGGAGAGATGATGGCTGATAAGCTATCCCTTCAACTCACCTATGGCGATATGCCATGGATAAAGAGCGACAAGCAGGTTCCATGCGACCTAAGCAAGAAGGCATACCAAGGAATGGATTCTTTCATGCTGGCCTTGGACGCAGAAAAGAACGCCTATACCTTACCTATTTATATAAGCAAGGAAGATATCCAGGCAAACAACTTGCTGGTGAAGTCAGATGCCACCTTCTTCCCTATCATAGAAGAAGTTGGTGTAACAGAGTTATATAACATCGAGCAAACCAACTATCCAATCTTGCACCCGAAGGATTACGAGGAGTTAAAACTAGATAGCATCGCCTCCAATCGTTACAAGCAAAGTAACGAACTGGGCCAACTACTCCGCAAAGGAGCATGGCAGACCGCTATTGCCTTCGATGGCAAGCCTAGCCTTGCCTCCTACAGTGCGAAGAACGACACCATCCATGTGGCACCTGTTCAACACTATGAGAAAGAGCAAGATTTCTATCGAGACTTAGGAATGGGACTGACAAGAAGCACCAGAAAGGCAGAGGCAAGAAAGACCAGCTTCGAGTCACTATCCAGAGAAGAATTGGTTTCCTTGGTTGGCAGTGTCATCCTTGGTCAAAAGAACCACTTTGATGTAACAACGCCACAGCAAACATCCATGTGGAAAGAGCGTCTAAGAAAAGACCCAAGCTACACCAAGCAAGTATTATCTTCTGCAGATGTTGCGTCGCAGATCATCATACAACGTATCGACATTCTCAAAAAAGGAGGAAGCCAAGACATTGACCTCCGTTCTTCCACGCCAGTAGAAGTAGATATTGACGGTAACGGCATTGTTGAAAGCCAAGAAAACCTTGCCCCAGACCAAAAACAAAGCTCCAACGAAAGCCAGGAGCAAAGTGACGAAGTTCCTAGGCAAGAGAAGAGACATTTGCACAGATAAAGAAATCCCTCGCTACTTTTACAAGCAGCGAGGGACTGACATTTAACTTTACATTTATGAAGAACTCTATTTACTGTTATCGTAAAACCTATTCCATGCAAGCCTGATTGGCCGCATCAAAAATCAATTCTTTGATATTTGCCAAAGTTGGATTTATCAAAGAAAAGTGTCCATCTCCCATTGCACCCTTGACAAAATCAATGGTGTCCCACCATTCGATGACCTTGTCTTCTAGTAGATGCGTTTGAACGGCACAGTCCGTTTTGCTCGCAGTTGGATTATTGTATCTCCAAAGCGTAACAATAGCAGCCTCTTCACACCCAGTAAGGAGAATATTCACCTTTTCATTTTCATCTACCCACTTTCGGTAGATGTCAACATAAGAAGGCACATCCACTTCCTCTTGTTGATTATCATTCCCTTCATCCTCCTCATTTCCATAGCTGACATTCTCCTCCTCTAGGAATTTTGTTGCAGAAGTGTTGTTGTCAGGAAGGTTGTTGTCGGCAATGAAGGAAAAGTAAGCATCCAACATCCCTTGGGAATGATGCTTCACGTAATCCAATTCCGTTATATCTCTCGACAGGAACATACCATTCAGGCGTTCCTCGTCCACAAAACCTACAATTTCCATATAATCTAGCCTTAATTACATATGTATTCCACGACTTTGTTTAGCCTTTTCTATAGCAGCATCCTGTGCCACACACATCTCCTCGGAATATTCATCCTCCGGGACATAAGAAAGCATGCCTTTGTCATCCTTTGTCCAACAGCCATAGATGCCAAAGTTATACTTGTCTAGCATCACGTTGCCATCTTTTTCCTCCTGCCACTTTTGAGCATCACCGTTGACACTGCGGACTCCAGTTTCCTCGTTCAAGTCGATGCCGGCAGAAAACATCTTGTCTTCCTCTCCCTTGGTAACAACCTTTCCTTCTTCAAGTTCCATAAGCTCACTTTCAGAAAGCCCCACCTTGTTAGCCAATGTAGATAAGTTCTGGTCAATGATGTCTGCCTTTACAGAAATGGTAGCATTTGTAGCCCCATCGAGCTGCACATAGTTCCAGGAATTGTTCGACGGTAGCAACACCTTCAAAACTTGTCCGTTTTGCAAAGCGGTTTTCTGTTCCTCCGTAAAATACTCAAGATTGTTCTTTGCGATGAGAGGCAAGAACACTGGATGAAGCCCATCCTCTGTTTGCTGTAAGCGGATTCGAGCAAAATCCTTGTGGACAACTCCATCAAAATCAGCTCTCTCAATAGGGAGCAAGGGAGTTCTTTGCCCAGAAAGGAACTTATTCATAATACTTTCAGGAAAGTCGTCTATCATTTCCTGTGAGAGTCCGAAGTTAGCCAACTCCTCGTATGGAATTTCGCTTTCAGAAAATTTCAATTCGTTCATAATCTTATTCTTGTTTAAAGTTTTCGGCAAAAGTACACATTTTCTTATCAAGGCTTTCCACAAATACGATATACCTTTTTATTTAACATAGATTTTATCCCTATCCAAATCAAAGCTCTTGCTACAAATAGCCTTCAACCTTAATAATCTATACCTGAAAACACCGAGGGGTTAAAGGGGGCGAGCAGCCTCATTTATAATAATTTACACAAAAGTCTTTAGAAAAAGAATATGTTAAATAAAAAGCTATTTTATATTTACGCCCATAATTTCTTCCATTCATATTACTTTTGCAAGCTAAAGAAGTATTATTATATAAAGAATAAGGCATGATTAGATTTCTTTCATTTTTACTATTTCTCCTATGTTGCCATTCCCCGATGGGGATGGCGCAAGGAAAGAAAGACATGAAGGACTACTGGATAGACAAATACCTAAGTGTGAGTTTTCCTTTGGAAAGCATAAGGATAAACTCCACCTTTGGCAGTAGGGTTGATCCTTTCACAGGGAAGCACAAGCTACACAAGGGGACTTGACCTTAGGGCAAGATACGAGGAAGTACTATCCATGTTCGATGGCTACGTGAAAGGCGTAGGCTACGACAGTGGCTCTGGGAAATATATCACCATGCAGTATGGCGATTACACGGTAAGCTATTGCCATTTATCTGAAATTTGGGTGAGCGACAACCAGAAGGTCTATGCAGGAGACCCAATAGGTATCAGCGGAACTACAGGACGCTCCACTGGGCCACATCTGCATATCACCTGTAGGCTTCGGGGCCGTTTGGAAGACCCATACGACTTGCTTCTTTACATAAAAGAGACGAGAGAGAAAGCCATCAAGGCATTGAAGATAGACGAAGACAAAGTGCTTACGCCCGATGATTTCATCAAGCATTATGCCCAAGCGGCCATGCGCCAACAAAGAAAATACGGCATACCAGCCTCTGTTATACTGGCACAGATGGCGTTTGAAAGCAGATGGGGAAACAGCAGCCTGGCACAAATAGGCTATAATTTCTTTGGAATAAAGGCCAATAGCAACTGGCTCAGAAGAGGCCTACCCTACAGCATTCATGATGATGACCGCAAAAACGAGAAATTCTGCAATTTCTCCTCGGCAGAGGAAAGCATCGAGTATCATTCCAGGTTGTTGATGAGTGACAGATACGCTCGCTGTTGGCGATACAAGCCAACCGACTATCACAACTGGCTTGTCGCAATCAAGGCAGGAGGCTATGCGACTAGAAAAGACTATGTGAAGAAATGCGAGAGCATCATTCTTCAACATAAGCTTTATCTATACGATATAGAAGCTGAGAAAATGTAACATAAGACAAAACTATAATAATAAATAAAATGAAGAAATTAAAGATTTTGCTGGCAGCCTTATTGGTAATAGGCAGCACAGCCAAGGCACAGGTAGTTTATGGAGAGAATGAGAAGGAATATATCAAGGCATCCTCTTTCTCCAATGGCAGAACTGAAAAGAAAGACAGCAAGCCATTCCTTTCCGGACAAGAGAAATATAAGTTATCCAGTATAGGTAGCAATTGGTTTGGCAGCATCAAGGCTGGTATGTCCACCTTCTCTGGAGCACCAGTAGGATGCACAGACTTCTTTGGCCATACACGTCCTACCATGGTATTCAGTTGGGTAAATGGCATTCACGTTTCTTTGGAACACGCCTGGTGTACCAAGGGTTCAAGTTCACAAATGCAATCGATGAAGCCATGAAGTTCCAAAATTACCATGGAGACTTGATGCTCAACGTATCGAGTTTCTACAGAACCACCTACGATCCACTTCCAAGATGGGACTTGGTTCCATATATTGGAGCTGGTGTAATTCACAACTCAGAGCTACACCATATTCCGTTTGCCCTCTCATACGGCCTACTCTGCAGTTACAGGGCAACCAATCGCTTGCACGTTACCGCCGAGTTGGGAGGAACCAGTACCTACCAAAAGTTTGATGGTTAGGGAAAAACGAAAGCATTTCGGTGACAACCTTTTCCAAGCAACCGTTGGTCTCACCATCGGTATCGGCAAACAAGGATATGAACGTAAGCCTGTTTTGGTAGGTCTTAGACACAGACAACCAAGGCGTAACAGACTTGACCAACTATCCCAAGAACAGTTTTGATGGACTTCGAAAGCTAAGAGACAGAATGGCAAGTGAAGAGCAAGCCGTCGAGAACAGTGGCATTCAACTGGACGCACCTATTCTATTCTTCTTCAAGATAAACTCCACCAACCTTGTTGACAAGCAACAACTGGTAAACATAGGAGAAATAGCAGGAGCTGTGAAGGAGAACAATCTAAGTGTCAAGATTATAGGAGCTGCAGACAGCAAGACTGGCACACCGAAGCACAACAGAGCACTCAGCGTGAAGCGTGCAAAGTATATTGCCAAGCTACTTATGAAGGCAGGAGTAGATAAAAGCAAGATGCAAGGCATCAGCAGAGGCGGCATCAACCTTTACAAACCATACACCGCCAATCGACACACCTGTGTTATCGTGTACAAAGAAGAAACAAAATAACATACATCATTCCTTTTCCATAAGCAATTATGGAAGAGGAAAATTTCCTATATAAATATAATAAGGTATGAGAACCATAAGAACAAACACAAATCCACGAGCACGGATGTAGCCCCACAGCTGCAAAGCGTATTGAATGCCAATGGTATGCAAGCCCATATTTCAATGACAGAGACAGGCACCTATCAGCTTGTCACCATGTCACACAACTCTTCGCAGCCAAGATATTACAATATCAACCAAAAGCAGTTGGAAGCCTTGATGAACGGAGGAACAACCGTATGGGACAAGAATGCCTACAACACTTTTGTTTCTATTGTGAAGAACGATTATTACATTCCAGGTTCCTTTGTAGCAGCAAGAAATGCCAATTCTCCAGTTAACATGGGATTGAATGGTCATCGACTCAACGTAGGAGAATACGGCTATATGGGCGACCCACGTTTTCGTCCATTTTCAGGACCAGGTTTTGGAAGATTTGACAACTCAGTCTTCGGAATGTTGTTTGGAAGAGACAGGTATCATGTTCGCAGAATCAACGATCGACCATTCTTTGCCAATAGTGCGCCAGTTGTAATTGACCGTCCCGACGGAAGATTGAAGCCAGGCGAACTAAAGGCCGGAAGCTATGGCTTTTATGACAAAGGCAACCAACAGCAGGATGCCCTTGCCAACATGAAGGTAGAAAGCAAGCCTAAGGAGTTGGTGCGTCCTAAAGGACAGGCAGAAAGATTATCAGATATCTATAGTCCAGACTTAACGCTCACCCCAGAGACCTTTCAGCATCTGTTGGCATCCCATGGCGTTGTGATAGATGAAAAAAACAAGACCCTCACCATCAAGTCATCCTCTGTTAATGCAGACTTGCAATACAAGCTGACGGATGACGAGGTTAAAAAACTGATGACAGAGAAGTTTAAGAACACAGGTAAGAAGAATAGCACAAAGAACGCAGTAAGCATCGATGAGCGTCTTGCCATCCTGAACAATGTCATTAAAGCTGACTTTAGCGACAAGATAACTCGTGACCAGCTCAACACCAAGGACTATGTTTCCATCCATCTAACACCAGAGAAAGAAAAGGAACTCTTTTCGAAGGATGTTGCCACCCAACAATATATGTCAACTTCCGACATCATTGATTTGAAAAACCAAAGAGAAGACTACCATTCGGGATATATTGACAAATGGAACTCAATCGGGGTTGTGGATGGTAGAACACTCAACCCAAACGAAGGGTTCTATTTACCAGTGAAGGATGGCAGAAGAGTTACAGTTGGTGAAATCCAAGCCTATCCTACCCATGATGGAGTGAAACCATCTTTCAGAATGACAGCAGTCATCAATGGGCAGGTCATGAGCCATGAGATTAGCAAGGAAGACTACTTGAAGTTCATCAATTACGAAGACAAATACCGTCTTCAACTCTTTGACAAAGTGTTTGACGAGGTAAAGATAAAGAATGCGTCCAACGGAGAGTTGCAAGATAACGTGAAATCAGGAAACCTCACCACAGCCAATGGAGTTGTTGCCTTAAATGGTGACTACAGCCTTGTCAGTGAAAAGTCCTCAGCAGTAATCACGAGTGCCACGGCGTGGAAAGATGAGATTTCTGGCAACTATCTGATGAACGTAAGAACCAACAAGGATGTTGGCATGTGGTCTTTCAAGATTACTGAAGCTCAGTACAACAACTTCAAATATTCCACAGACGAGGAACGTGCGAAGTTGCTTACCAACATGATTCCACTTACAGACGAGAACAAGGAAAAGATGAAGGTGGTGGCAAGCAATACCCTCTATCAGGGTGGTTACACTAGAGGTCAAAATGCCAATATTCCTCCTTCACTTGCAAAAGTGTTGAAAGACTTAAAGGCAGCAGGACTTGGCTATGAAATCATCACTTCTTCGAACACATCAGAACAAGAGCGTTTCGATGCCATAAAGAAAGGTCTTCAAAAGCTTCAAGACTATGGACAGGCAAAGGGAAAGGATGTAAAGATGCCGTCTGACAGCGAGATATGGCAAATGCTCAAAGAGAATCCCGATCCTCGCAAACTACCTTCCGTAGAAACCAGAACCAAGGAAACTGTTCTCTATGGAAAGGAAGTAATCAACCTCAACGACCTCGAGAACAAACGAAAATCAACCTTCTTGCGATGCCAGTATAAACGGTGAATCACTCAATAACATCAAGGCGAGCAAAGAATGGAAGCGAAGCGGAGAGCATGGCAGGGCTACAGAAGTCGGAGATATTGCAGTAGAGAGAATCAAAGATGCCAATGGCAATGCCGTTGAAGGGAAATACAAGATGACTGCAGTAATAGATGGGAATGTCTTTTCCCATGAGATTACCCAAAAGCAGTATGACAAGTTCCTTGCCATCAACGACTATCAAAGAATGAAGCTCTTCGACAAGATTTTTCCAGAGGTAGAGATGAAGACCAAGCCTGAGAGCCGCTTCAATCTTGGCGCAGCCATCCTTGCAGCAGTCACTGTTGGAGCGGATGTAGTGGCAGGTTTGTCCGCACCACCTCGTCCTCGCCCAGAGATATACGAGTCAGCACCAGTTTTCCATAAACCAGGTGTCGTATCTCCACAAGCAGTGTCTGCGGCCGTATATGAAAGCTTGGCAGAGCAACCAGGTAGAGGTCAGAACGAAGGTATGGGAATGGGAAGATAACGCTTCCCATCCCTTTAATAAAATATAAATATACAAGAGATATGAACAAAACCATATTTATGTTTCGCACGGTTACGTTGCGTCCTCATTGGTTTCAATACATAATCAATGAGACAGGTTCTTTGTGCCTCCTTGTTGCTAGTATATGGATATACAAGTTTTGTAGTTTCGCCTATCATGAGTGGGCTATCTATGCTTGCATCCTGCTATTGTTCCACCTTCTTTTCAAGTTAGTTTATCTTGCAAGAATGGAATATATCATCACAGGAGAACAAATCATTATCCTTCATGGGGTGTTCTCCCACTCCAGTGATTACGTGGAGCTATACAGAGTTGTTGACTACCAGCAAAGTAGAAGCTTGCCCCAACAACTTTTCGGTTTGAAAACCGTCACCATATACTCAGGTGACCGCAATAATGCCAAACTTGACATGATAGGCATCAAGGCTAGCAATGACATTGTTTCGGAGATAAGATGTAGAGTTGAGTTTAACAAGAAAAACAAAGGAATATATGAAATCACAAATCGTTCGTAAAATTTTGTTCCTCATTTTGCTGGTCATTTTGTACAACGTACAAGTGTTCGGACAAGGAGCGTCCTCCTCCAATCCAATTGAATATACAGCCATAGGAGAAGGAGAGGCATTGTTAAGCAAACAAATAAAGCAACAACAACACTGTCTTGATACATTGTTTGTTCTCCAGGGAGGCATAGTTTACTCACAAACGAAGATGAAGAATTGGGAGCAAAAGTATAATTCTTATTTAAAGACAGCACAAGGATTTGCTTCTTCCATCAAGGCTGCAACAACCTTATATGCAGAAGGGATGCAAACCCTCTCCGCCTTATGGGAGATAAAAACAGCTTGCAAGCTCAATCCACAAGGAATAGCTTCATCGATTTCCATGAACAACCTATATGCTGAAACAGCCGTGGAATTGGTGAAAACCTATAGGTTGCTAAAGAAAGTAGTGGCAGGAGAAGGCGAAGGCCATATGCTCAATGGAGCAGAAAGAACAAAAATATTATGGCAACTGAATAGCGAGATTGAACAGCTCAACAAGAAGTTCCGAGCCTTGGCACTAAGCATCAGCCTCTATTCCTTCGAGGATGTTTGGAATCGTGCCATTGCAGGAAAGATACAAAAAAGCAATAAGACACTTGCCGAGGAAGCCAGGAAAAGGCAGTCTCGTGCCATGAAAATAGTTGCCAAGTTCTATAAAGAACGCCAAAATAGCAAACCTTGGGGATGGTAAAACCAATAAGCACATCATGAAGAAAAGTAATATTCTAATATTAGCAGTCATTGCTATTCTTATGTTCCCCTATCCAGCCCATTCCCAAAATGGACCGGATCCAGTGAGAGCTGGAATGTTCAAACTGTATGCCAAGACTGCAACCAAAGCCTTAGTTGCACAAGATGCTGTTTTGACTTTGAACGGAGGTGAACATATCATGTCCAAGGAAGAAGTGGACAAGATTAATAATTTTCAAAACCAGTTCAACAAATATCTGACAAGCTTCGATGATATTCTTACTATTGCAGCAGAGATATACGCCATCTATTTTGAAGTTGACCACGCAGTAAAGAACATCAAGGAATTGAAATCCTTTACGTTCTCTTGTCCAGCTAACACCCTTGCCGTTGCCTTGTCAAAATCAAGAAGCCATATCTACAGCGACATCATAGACAACGGCATCCAGATAGCTGCAGATGTAGAAAAGCTTCTTCCTATCAGCAAGGACGAGGACAAGAACAGCAAGATGACGGAAAAAGAAAGAATTGACTGCATTAGCAGAGTCAGAAAAAGCCTTCAGAGCATGAATTATAAGATAAGAAAGCTGAATCGCCTCTTGCGCTATACAACCCTTATGGATTCATGGTATGAACTGAGAGGAAAATATTATAAACCAAAGAGCATGTACACCATCAGCACAGAATGCCAAAAGAGATGGGCAAGAAAGGCTCGTGGCGTAATGAATTAGAAATAAGAATAAAATAATGGAAGAATCGAAAGAACTTCAAGGTCTCTACACCCTATTTCGAGTAGCCATCTACGTATCATTGGTGCTAGAGTTTTTCATGTATGCCCTCGATCCATCCGCTTTGGATTTTTTGGGAGGTCTCATTACAGACATTCATTCTCGTCTTCACAGAATGTCAGTATATCAGTATTTGCCTTTCAGTAAACTGGTGACCGTAATGTTGGTCATCATCACCTGTATAGGAACAAAGAACAAGAAGCAGTTGGAGTTTGATGCCAGAAAGATGGTCTTTTGGCCAATATCCATAGGATTGTTACTTGTTACTCTATCTGTATTCTTATACAACTGGGACTGGCATAGTAGAATTTGGATTCTCAAAACAAACATTTGGTTCTACATGACAGCATCCATCATAGGAACAGTACTCATCCATGTCGCTCTTGACAATGTTTCCAAATACTTCAGGGATGGCATGTTGAAAGACCGCTTCAATTTTGAGAACGAGAGTTTCGAGCAAGCAGAAGAGTTGGTGGAGAACAAGTATTCCGTAAACATACCTATGCGCTACTACTATCGAGGCAAGTTTCGCCATGGATGGATAAACATCATCAATCCCTTCAGAGGAACATGGGTGTAGGTACACCAGGTAGTGGTAAGACTTTCTCAGTGATAGAGCCATATATAAGACAACACTCCAAAAAAGGTTTTGCCATGGTAGTATATGACTACAAGTTCCCTACCCTAGCAACCAAGCTCTATTACCATTACAGGAAGAACCAAGCTGCCGGAAACACTCCTGCGAACTGTAAGTTCAACATCATAAACTTCGTCAATGTAGAGTATTCCAGAAGAGTAAATCCTATTCAGCAAAAGTACATCAGCAACTTGGCTGCTGCAATGGAAACAGCCGAGACTTTGGTAGAATCCTTGCAAAAAGGACAAAAGGGAGGCGGCGGTAGTGATGACTTCTTCCAGAAGTCTGCAACCAACTTCCTCGCCGCTTGCATTTACTTCTTTGTCAACTACAACAAAGTGCCTTATGATAAAGATGGAAATATCCTTGATGCACAATACGAGCAAGTTGAAGGAACATTCCACCAACGACTCACAGGTAGGGTCTATGCAAAAGGATGTCTGGGACAAGCAGACAAACTTGTGGAGCCAGCCTATTGGAAAGGGCAATACTCCGACATGCCTCATGTCCTATCCTTCCTCAACCACGACTACAAGGAAATCTTTGAGGTGTTGAATACAGATACAGAGGTGGCACCACTTCTTGGTCCGTTCCAAACAGCCTTTGAGAACAAGGCCATGGAACAGTTGGAAGGTATGATTGGTACACTTAGAGTTCAAATCTCTCGATTGGCCACAAAAGAAAGCTATTGGGTATTCAGTGGCGATGACTTTGACCTAAAGGTATCAGACCCTAAGAGTCCAAGCTACCTTCTCATAGCCAATGACCCAGAAATGGAATCCAGTCGTGGGAGCATTGAACGCTTTGATTCTGAACCGTCTTGTAACACGAGTGAACAGTGGACAGGGAAAGAATGTGCCTGTAAGTATCATTGTGGATGAGCTTCCTACGCTTTATTTCCATAAGATAGACCGTCTGATAGGAACTGCTCGAAGCAACAAGGTAGCAGTGACATTAGGTTTCCAGGAACTTCCACAGCTTGAAGCAGACTACAGTAAGGTAGGAAAAGATAAGATTATCACTACCGTTGGTAATGTAATCAGTGGTTCTGCGAGAAGTAAAGATACCTTGGACTGGCTTTCCGGAGATATTTTTGGCAAGGTGGTACAGTTGAAGAAAGGTATCACCATTGACCGAGATAGAACATCCATCAACCTCAATGAGAATATGGACAGCCTTGTTCCTGCTTCCAAAATATCGGATATGGCTTCAGGATGGATTTGCGGTCAGACAGCTAGAGACTTCACTGTTACAAAGACAGGAAGAAAAGGGGCTATGGATATTCAGAAGGCTGAGGAGTTCAAAACTTCCAAGTTCTTCTGCAAGACCAACTTCGATATGGACGAGATAAAGAAAGAGGAAGCAGACTATGCAAACTATCCTCTTCCGAAGTTCTATGTCTTTGAATCTCCTGATGCCAAGGAGCGAATGCTCTCACAAAACTTCAGTAGAATCAACCAAGAAGTTGACGATATGATAAAGCATATCCAGACAGAATGCAAAAAAGAAAGTAAAACAAATAAAAAGTAACAAATATTATGAAGAGATTATTATTTATCGTATTGGCTATGATAGCCACAATAACATCATTTGCTCAGCAGAAAGATGTAACTAGTTTTCTTGGTATTCCTGTAGATGGAACAATTTCAAGTATGAAACAAAAACTGGTAAGTAAAGGTTTTGTGCCAAAGAAAGTAGGTACATATGAGTTCTTGGAAGGGGAATTCAATGGAACTGATGTTCATGTTCACATAGGAACAAACAACAATAAAGTGTATAGAATCATGCTTGCCGATAAAAATACTGTGGATGAAGCCCAAATAAAAATTCGTTTCAATAACCTTGTGAGCCAATTTGAAAATAACAAACGGTACATTCCGCTTGATAAATACACTTTGTCTGATGAAGAAGATATATCGTATGAAATGACTATTCACAATAAGAACTATGAAGCTTACTTTTATCAAGTTCCCGATATGGAGAAAGCCGACACTTTGGCTTTACAAGAGAAAGTACGTAATGAGTTGTTAAGCAAATACACAGCGCTGAATTAATAAATCCGTCAGAAGAAATAAAGAAGGAAATTAAAAATACAGCAATAAAAATAGGCACGGAATTGATGCTCATGAAACCTGTTTGGTTCAAAATTGTAAGAGTTAATGGAGAGTACAACATTTGTATGTTCTATGATAATGAATACAATCGTTCACATGGTGAAGACTTATAGACTATGCCACCGCTCTCGCCATCTACGCATTTATTATAATGAAGCATTATAAAGTTTGATGGACGCTTTATTTATAGACAAAAGTAAGACAGCCCCTGTGTGTAATACATAGGGGCTGTTATTTCTATATGTTGTTGTACACCTCAAGAAAGAAGGTTTTACCGGTGCAGCGTAAAACCACATTTCCATTCCATCCCATCTTCTATACGTTCTTGAAAATTTTTTAGGTCACTTCTTGACAAACCGCATCTCAAAGCCATGCTCTCCCAATATTTCATATTACGAGTAACATCCTTAATAATTCCTCTTGCAGTTGTCTCATCCAACATATAGCTTTCATGGGCATCATAAAGTACATCCAAGCTAGATTCATTGGTATAACCATCGATTAGCAAGGAATGGTAATATTTGTTGGTAGGGTTCATATCATAAGCTGGTGACAGGTGCCATCCATCCTTTTTCAAAAGGAAAGCATGATTTCTGAAATGGTCATCAGTATTGCCTATGCAAATATTGAACGCCACACGGCGATACAGTTCCTCCAATTCTTTTTCCATATCAACACTTCCATTGGCCACAATAAAATCCACAATATCAAGATACCCCTTTCCTGTACTCTCCCCATCACCATCGTTCAATCCCAACAATGTAAGAGAAGATGCCATGTGTATTCTCTTTCCATTCTCTGTTCTGTCAAACCTTTTAGACAAAAGGACATCACGACTATCCTTGCTTGAAACCACTCTGCACTCCGCAGCGTTTATACCACAATCCTTAGCCATAGAATGAGCAAAATATTCCCAACGTGAAATGTTTATCTCATCCCCTACAGAAGGAAATTTCGCAACATATAAATCTTCACCTTCCTTCACACAAGCCTTAGGTCTAGCTCCTCCCATAGAAGAACCTGGTTGGAATATTCGCTGAATCCATCTTGATTCAGGTTCCATTCTGTTCAACTCACTCTTCTCTATCTGACCTGCAGCCTCCAACAGTTCATCCAAGAACAAAATTGGTGGAATTGAATATGACTTATTATACCTTATGTAAGCATCTGTAGCTATGTCCTTGAAACGAAAAGCACCCATCTTAAGGAATCCTCCACTCCTTCAAGTAGTCCCAATCAGAAATATTTACCCTGCGTTCTCCAGAGTCTTTCATTTCCTGGTGGATTCTCAAATCAATAAGTCTTCGTCCCCATCTGTCAGGCAGTGCATCAGAGAATGTTCCAAATATCCTGTTTCTTGTAGGATTATATTGAACCCCAGGAAAAGATTGCAGCTCCTTCCTAGATTTAAAGAAGGATGTCTTTTCAACCAGTCCTTATCATACTCAAAGGTATATACATCTGTCCCCCTCTGAGATTCATGCCCAAGAAGTCCTATAGTTTCCTCATTTTCAAGCCAATCAAAGTCGGCAACGACCTTAATTTTTTCCATTGTCATTTTCCTGTTACACGTTTTTTATTCTTCAGATCAATATCTTGTATGACCTTTCCCATCTCATCGTTCTTAGCAATGAGCAACAACTCATCAGGCATCTGCAGTGCATTCAAAACACGTGCCAATACCCCTACTGAAACTTCAGGTGAGCCACTTTCCAATCTTGCCAAAGTTTGGCGACTACATTGTGCTCTTGCTGCTACAATTTCCATGGTCAAGTTTCTCCTCATTCTCGCCATTTTAAGTTGCTCACCCATTACACAAAGATTCTCCGCCAGTTGTCTGGTCATCCAATTTGCTTTTGTAAACTTTGTCATGCTTATAATGTTATATATACGCAACAAAGATACAAAATAAAGTTATATGAATATAACATTCCGCTCATTCTATAACTTTTTTTAATTTAAGTTTATCTGATATAACAAAAATTCTGAGGCACGACATTAATTCCATAGTCTTGGAGAGTTTTGGGCTTCAAGAACACATTGACATTCCCGACAACATAAGCACAAGCCTTGTCTCTCCCTTCGAAATACGGGGTTAGCTGATGGCTTACGGAATATCAAATGCAAGCAGAACTTCTTACGAGGATATGCTTTAGCTTATCTTCCATATAAGCCTCTTCCTAATACATCTTCAAGCCAAAATAGTCTGTCAATTTAGATATTGATTCTTCAAATTTCTTGGTGTTTGTATTTCTTAACTTGTTGATGTTCTGAAGTTTCCATTTCACGGATGGATAATCACCTAAATAACCAGAAGAACACAAACTCCATTCAGGTTCGCCTTTCTCATAAGATACGAGAAAGCGTTTATCTTCCTCTGTTAAGTTGTCATTAACCATCTGCACCAAATGATGCCTTGCCTCCTCGTAATCAGAATACGAGAATGGTATATCTGACATGCCTTCAAACTGTTTCTCCAATGCGTCAGACTGGTCTATTTGATGTGGACTTAATGATTCAATGATTGGCTTGTCACTGCCCAAAAGACAAAGCATAAAACCATCTTTTACATCGGCAAAAGATTCTATTTCCATATACTTGCAATCAAATAGATCACGAGGATGCTGACGGCTTAGAGCAGCTGTTATTTTCCCTCCATACAGCTGACTAAAACCTACAGTTCTAGCCTTGCATGCCATATTAAAATCTTCTTGTGCCTTAGCGCAAAGCATCAAGTCTTGTGTCGAACCTATAATACCTCTCTTTGTTCCGTTGACCTCAATCTTTACGGTAGCTCCTTCATGTGAGCACTGAAGTTTCCACACATCTGGCTTGTGAACGATATGTATGCCAGGGATGCTTCTTTCTATCATTATTTTTAGTTCCACAAGATGTTCATTGATGGTGTCAAGGCTAGTCTTGCGGTCTTGGATAGGAATGTAAGTAAGGTCTATGTCCACAGAATAGCGTGGCATATTCTTGTGGAACAGATTGATAGCTGTTCCACCATGTACGGCAAAGTCTTTGATGCGAAACACAGATGGCATTATTTTGATTAGCAATGCCACTTGACGGTGATATATATTATTCATAATCATAGAGTTCTTTTGGAATTGTCATTTTATATTTTGCTATATAGGTACCGCTCTTTGCGAGTTGCATTTTGCTGTCACCTATGTCTATCTTGGATGTATCGAGCATGTCATACCAATAATGTTTTGCTTTTTCTGCCATATATAGGAACAAGCGTTTTACTTTGTAGCTTGTCGTATGTTCGAGGAGTTCTTGCACAACCTTTGGACGAAGCGATGTAAGTTGTTCCATTATATAGTACAAGTCCATGAGCGAATATCTTTTGGAAGATAAAAGCAGACACTCCATAAAAGCCAATTCAGGCGATGATGCCAAAAGACTATACTTTTCTATTGGAACATTGGATGTTGGAACATACTGAAAAAACATCTGTAGAG
>ENA-OQHV01000005-OQHV01000005.1-human-gut-metagenome-genome-assembly--contig:-NODE-5-length-46353-cov-1.846710_pt1 | contig 46353 bp, 46 predicted proteins | sample MGYA00242641_ERZ504732 | MGnify/ENA primary metagenome ERZ504732 (study PRJEB26092, sample SAMD00036222) | human gut metagenome | host: Homo sapiens | study: EMG produced TPA metagenomics assembly of the...
CAGTCGTTTGGTATCAGGAGATACGGAACACGATAACGATGAAACCTACCAGCATCAATGGTGAATAGATACGGAAGGTATTCTTGATCTTATCGTTGTCTACACGTAGCAGGATAGATACCAGGATGACGCCAACTAGCCAGGAATATTCTACCAGCAGCTGGCTTGCCATAATCACGAAGTTCTGGGTAACCGCCATTCTTACGATACCCAGGATGAATGCGAGGTTACTACCGTCATCGCCATGATAAGGCATGGTCGTTTTGCCATAAAACTTTCCTTTCTGTTCTCGAACATACCATGCTTCATGAGTTGGGTAATCACGATGCGGATGGTAAAGAGATTGAGGAAGATGGAGATTAGTCCCCAGAAGACGATGATACCAAAGAGAATGAAGATGATACGAACATCCCATTGCGACATCATGCCCGGTACGGGCTTGTATTTCTCGGTTACAGATGTCTTCGCCTCCTTATAGTTCATGCTGATATTGCGGAGTATACGCAGATAGTTGTCGTCTCCATTATTGAAGATGCTGTTCTGGATATCTTCGTATCTGCGGTTGGCATAGTCGTTGAGCGCCTGTAACTTACGGTCGGTTCGGTCGTAAGCCTGCACATAGGCTTGCAACTGTTTCTGTTTCTCTACCAGCTGGCGGCGGATATTGACTGCCAGAGTCAGGTCTACGTTTCGGTTCACCTGTGCTTCTTCGCTGAGAAACATGGTGTTCATGCCGTAGAGATAGTTGATGAGCGAATCGAAACGAGCCACCTCAACATTGTTCTTCTTGATCATCTGGCGGAAAGGAACAGCCTTCGACTTAAACTTCTTAAACTGCTCTGTAGCCTCATGACAGGCATACGTCATGTCGAAAATATACCCATTGCGCTGCGAATAGAGCATGATGGAGTTCTGGTCAGCCTGTTTCACAATACTGATGAGTTCCTGAATCACAGCCAACTGTTGAGCCTTGGCAGCTTGGTTCTGTTTCTCCAAGTCTATGTGATAGTTGGTCAATTCTGTACGCAGCATATAGAGTGTTGTGTCCAGGTTGGCTTCCTTGAGCACTGCGTTGCTTGGCAGCACGAATGCCACCATCAGCAGAATTATGATGTATAGTCTCTTCTTCATATTTAGTAAATTTGACTGCAAAGTTATTAATAATTCGTGAAAAAGCAAAGAGAAAATCGCCTTTTTTGATATATTAGCATCTTTACGTTCGATTTTTAGGGTTATCTTTTGCATTTTTCATATAAATTGATTACATTTGCAACGTCAAAGGATATGTTAATTAATCAGATAAGAATATGAAGATACTCATAGCAGATAGTGGCAGTACCAAGACCGATTGGCTCTGGTTGATGAACAGGGTAACTTGATGGTTACCTGTAAGACGCAGGGCATCAGTCCGATTCATCAGAGTGATGCCGAGATATTGGATGTATTGTGTAAGGAACTTGTTCCTGTCATGAGCAGCCTCAGCAGGTTTTCTTTTATGGCAGTGGAGTAACCGAGGCGATGAAGTCTCGCATGAAATCACTCTTGCAGCAGTCTTTTCCCGAAGCCAAGGTTGAGGCAGAAGGTGATATGCTGGGAGCAGCCCGTGCCCTCTTTGGCAAGAAACCGGGTATTGCCTGTATTTTGGGAACCGGTGCCAACAGTTGTCTTTACGATGGAGAGAAGATTGTGATGAACACGCCTCCGTTGGGATATATCCTGGGTGATGAGGGTAGTGGGGCAGTAATCGGCAAACTTTTTCTCAATGGTATCTTCAAGGGCACATTGCCTGTATCGCTAAAGAATAAATATCTTGCCTGGTCAGGCTTGGATTATCCTACTATTATTAATAAGGTGTACAGACAGCCGCTTGCCAATCGCTTTCTGGCTTCCATCTGTCCTTTTATCTCAGAACAGATAGCAGAAGGTGAGAAACACGAGAACGGGACTGACGAACTGAATGAAGCGATGGCTCTCTATCGTATGATACTGGAGAGTTTTAATCAGTTCTACGCAAAGAATCTCACACCTTATATTAAATATGTCAAGGCGAGCACCGAGGATATAAGCCAGTTGGAGCCAGGCATGAAGGCATGGCATTCATCCTTGGAAGAAGAAATCCCGATGCTTGGTTTTGTTGGAAGCATAGCTCATTACTTTGAATCACCTTTGAGAAATGTGATGGAGGATGAGTTTCATCTCAAGATTTCCCAGATATTGAAAGCTCCGATGCCGGGGTTGATAAAATATCATGTTAATTAAACTAGTTTGATATAAAGTAGGTGTGGGCGCATATCAGGGGAATTTTTCTCTGATGTGCGTCCTTTTTTGTGCAAATATCGTACATCCTAACATAATATACCTATCCTTTTATCAAAAGTATACATTCACGCTACAGTTTTTTCGCTATCTTTGCAACATGATAACTTCAAAACCCGATAATATGTTAGATTGATATATGAAGAAGATAGTTATGATTATATTGGCTGCCGCTCATTTTGCTTGGGCTGGCGCACAGGTAAAACCAGTGGATGACCGTATCTCGAAAATGAAACTCACGGCTACCGAACTGGCTCACTATATGGCTCCAGGAGTCAACCTGGGTAATACGATGGAGGCGTGCGACTGGAATGATGTCTTTACCAATCAGGCAGGACTGAAGTCGGAAACTTCATGGCAGAATGATAAGACTACTGAGAGCTATATCCGGAGTTTGAAACAGCAGGGGTTCAACAGTCTTCGCATCCCTACATCCTAGGTGGCTGGACATCTTACGGATAAGGAGAATATGACCATAGATCCTGTCTGGATGAAACGAATCAAGGAAATCGTAAACTATGGTCTCAATGCCGGTCTCTGTGTCATCATCAACGAACACTGGGATGGCGGATGGATGGAGCATGATGCCTTTACCAGTGGGGCGAATGTGACAGAATATAAGGAGATGTTCCGCAAGCAGTGGACGAATATAGCAAAGGAATTCAAGACATATGACCAGCGGGTTCTCTTTGCTGCCCTCAACGAACCGGGAGTGGGAGGCGCCAGTCCGCAGGTTCAAGGCGACATGCTGGCTCCTGATAGTAAGGAGTTTGCCGACCGTCTCCTGGCATACGAACAGGTGTTTATCGATGCCGTCCGTGCTACCGGTGGTAATAATGCCAGCCGTGTGCTCATCGTACAGACTCCAAAGACCGAGATTGATTTGGCAGCCAAGGATTCTTACGACATCACCCGTCTGAAAGATAATGCGAAGAACCGTCTGATGGCAGAGGTTCATTTCTACGATCCTTATATATTTACCTTGATGGACAAAGATGCCGATTGGGGCAAGGTGGCTCTTTATTGGAAAGGATATGCGCCAGCCGATGACCAGGGTCGAACCGTAAACACCATCTGGTATAATAATAAGAACGTGGATGCCTACCAGCATATCACCAATCAGGTGATGAAGATGAAACAGAAATTTGTAGATCTGGGTTATCCGGTAGTCATCGGCGAATATGGTGCCAACCGTAAGGATGCCTCTCTCTTCGGTGGTAATCAGGAGAAGCATAATGAGAGTATGATGGCATGGTATGGTGCTGTGACTGCCGAAATGATGAAGGCAGGTCTTATCCCATACGTCTCAGCCGCTTCCTCACATGACCATCTTCGACAGAAAGAAGCAGGTAGTTTCCGACTCCTATATATTTAAAGGTGTGATGCAGGGAGCAGCCGAAGGGATGGAAGATTACCTGAAAATCTATCCGAAACCTTAGAAAAATAGAGAAAAAGCAATATTATATGTAGAAAGGGCAAAAAAAGTATCATGCTTTTTTGCCCTTATTTCGTATCTTTGCAACCGAAAATGAATCTTTAAACTGTAAACTTAATAAATAGATGAAGAAGATATTTGTTTTATTGATGATGGCATTGGCTACATGCAATATCTCTGCGAAGTCAAACTTTGTGCAGGTAAAGGACGGACATTTCGTTCGCGACGGTAAACCTTATTATTATGTAGGTACCAATTTCTGGTATGGTGCCATCCTCGGTTCAGAAGGACAGGGCGGCAACCGCGAGCGTCTCTGCAAGGAACTCGATAAGATGAAGGAGATGGGCATTGACAACCTCCGCATCCTGGTGGGCTCTGATGGAAAGCGAGGAGTGAAGACCAAGGTTGAGCCGACGCTGCAGAAGCTCCGGGCGTTTATAACGATACGATTCTTGCCGGTCTCGACTATCTGCTGATGGAGATGGGAAAACGCAAGATGCTGGCCGTGCTCTATCTGAACAATTCCTGGGAATGGAGTGGCGGTTATGGCTATTACCTGGAGCAGGCTGGTTTGGGCCAGGCTCTCCGTCCTAACGAAGATGGATATCCTGCCTTCATGAACTTCGTCGCCAAATATGCATCCTGCGAAAAGGCGCATCAGCTTTTCTATGATTATGTGAAATTCATACTTACGAGAACCAACAGATATACAAAGAAGAAGTATAAGGATGACCCGGCTATCATGTCATGGCAGATAGGTAATGAGCCTCGTGCTTTCAGCAAAGAGCAGTTGCCTGCTTTCGAAAAGTGGCTGGGTGAAGCGAGCAAGCTGATCCGTTCGCTCGATAAGAATCATCTGATTTCTATCGGTAGCGAAGGTAAATGGGGATGTGAAGGTGAACTGAACTGTTGGGAACGGATCTGTGCCGACAAGAATGTGGATTATTGCAACATTCATCTTTGGCCATACAACTGGAGTTGGGCGAGAAAAGACCATTTGCAGGAAGATTTGGGAATCTCCTGCCAGAACACAAAGGAGTATATTGATGAACATCTTGAGGTATGCGGACGTATCAGGAAGCCATTGGTGATGGAGGAGTTCGGCTATCCTCGTGATGGTTTCTCTTTCTCAACTTCTTCTACAACAGAAGCACGTGATGGATATTATAAGTATGTGCTCAGTCTTGTTGGCGACAATGCTGCATCTGGCGGTTACTTTGCCGGTTGCAACTTCTGGGGATGGGGCGGCTTTGCCAATCCTAAGCATGAGCAGTGGCAGGTAGGTGATGACTACACCGGTGATCCTGCTCAGGAGGCGCAAGGTCTGAACTCCGTTTTCTCTACCGATAAATCTACATTGGATGTAGTAAAGACGCATGTAGACAGAATGAAGAAGATTGGTAAGTTATAAGTTTAGTGAAATTGTTAGTTGTTTTAGGAGGGTGTGCCATCAGTTCATGGTGCACCCTCTTTTTTTGTTTGACTTTTTATGATAATACTTTTATGTTTTTTCGTAAAAGAATTGCCATATAGTTCGTTAACTGTTTGATTATGAGTATGTCCCGATATTGCAATAGCTTTTTAATTGCCATAATCTGCCATATATTGCCATAAAAATAGCGATACTCAGGCGTTTTTGGTGATTTTTAGCGGTGTTTTTGATGCTGTTTTTTCCCGTATAATCTCCAATGCTGTTCCCGAAATTGCGTCCCGACGTAGCATCTGGTACGTCCCGACGCAGTAACAGATGCGTCCCGACGCAGCTCCAGATACGTCGCGACGTAATTTTAGATACATCCTGCCCAGAATCAAGTGAGCCTTATTCGAACTCCAGATAAACTTCACTTGAAATGAGAAACCAGAGGGGGATGATTTTTTTCTTTTCCTTCTTTTTGAAAGAAAACCCCTGAATTTCTTGGCAGTTTCAATCAAAAAGAGAGGGTATGTAATGCCCTCTCTTTTTGATTTTATCCGTTTCGAACATTGATTAATGTTCAAGATATAGTCCGTTTAGCTTTTCCAGGAAAACACAAACTTCATCATTTATCATTTCCATGAACCCATGAGTCTTTTTGTTCGATACACCAGGATATGGAGTATAGTAATGCTCCTCAATCGGTTCTCCCTGGTTTCTGCCAAACATCAGGTAAGCTATGTGATGCTGCTTGAGTACTGTAAGCAATGTCTCTGAAAAAATACTGGAATCACCAATAGATTCTACTCCTGTTGTCAGTCCGAAGACATTGTTGTGGTCTTGGGCAAAAGGCAGAGCCTGCTTCACAATCTCCTTGATGCTCTTCTGGTAGAGTGGGAGGTCGATGGCATTTTTGCTTTGCAGATATGTCACGTTGATCACATCAATCTTGTTGTCCGGATAGCGATCCATCAGATTCTTGCCCGGCTGGTAGGTTTCAGAATAACTATAAACTACATTCGTTACATCCTCGTCATCCAAGAGATCCTGTATCTTCTTGTAAAGACTGATATAGTCGTCTTTGCTGAGTTTACAGTACCATGTCTTACCGTCTACAGGAAGAAGATTGAGTACTACAGGTGCTTTGATACCATAACCATCTTGCAGTGTATCAAGATATTTGGCAACCTGTTTGGTATATTCCTCCAGCATATCATCATTGCCGTTATAATCAGGCATTGTCCAGTTCATGATGAGTAAGCCTCCCTTACGGAAGTGTTTCAGCACATCTTCCCTGATAGCCTTGAACGGAACGCCGTCTATGTTCTGTGATTTTCCATTTTCAATGCCAGCCAACTCATATCCATTTGCAGCCGGTCTGTAACCGCAGAGAGTTTTCAAGTCGCATCGGTCGCTGTCACATTGCCAGCGGTTCCAGCCTATTCCGGTTAAGGTTCCATACATCTGGCCTATCAGCGTACCTTTGTTGGCATACGCCTTGATGTTGGTTTTCAGATTCTCTGTGCGGGTTGTGAGACCGCTCATGGCAATCTCGTCATACGATTTCTTTTTCTTCTCACCGCATGAAGAGAAAGCCAGGAGGGCCGCGAATATCAATATAATATATTTGATTCTCATAATTTGTTATTCATTATAAGCCTTCTTCATGGCTTCTACCACGGTAGGCAAGGTCCACTGTGGCACACTTCTGTCTGTTCCGTCGAAGATGCTCATCCAGTAGAAGGTGGCTACGCCGTATGCCTTTGCCTGCTTCACGATGTCGGCAGCCTGGTCGGCAGCAGCCTGAATCTCGCTGGCAGAACTGGTTTTGCTGACACTCTTGCTTCCGTGTGTACCGTATTCGCCGATGATGCAAGGTATGCCCTTGCTGATGAACTTATTTTCCAGGCGGGTGAACATATTCTTGATATCATTGCTGCAGGAAGCATCCCACTTGCCTTTCTGGGCAAACCAATCCCATGGATCATAGGTGTGAACTTCTACGGCGATATGTCCATCCACCTTGTCGGTAGGGATGACGAGGTTGTTCAATACGTCGTCACCATTAGCTGCAGCATAGGTATTGATGATGAGGTTGCGGGTCTCGTTGTTGCCACCGGTAGCACGTACTGCATTCACGAAACTCTGGGCATATCTGTTCAAACCCTTATAGCTGCTTGCGCTCTTTGGTGCATTCCAGGTGTTGTCGGCATCAAGCATCTCGTTGTAACCTTCGAACACCAGATGATGGTCGTAGTTCTTGAAACGGGTGGCAATCTGGGTCCAGAGATATTCAAACTTCTCCTTGTTCTCCTTATAGTTGGCTTCATCAGCCTTGATCCAGTGCTTCACATCCTTATCGTCTGCACCTGTATCATGGTGAACATTCAGGATGCAGTACATACCGTTATCAATCACGTAATCAACGATTTCCTGTATTCTGTTCATCCAGGCTTCATCCACGGTTCCGTCTTCCTTCATGTGTTGGAACCAGGTAACTGGAATGCGGACAGAATTAAACCGTTCTTCTTCAGAAAATCTACCATCGGTTTGGTGGTAGGAACCTGTCCCCATGCTTTCTCGAAATCAGTAACAGAATTGCTGTTCATGTTCATCCACATGGCAACTACATCTGTGCAGTTGCCGAAGTTGGTACCGATGCCCATGTTCTTCACAGCATCTACTGCGCTTTCCTCTACATAGTTTGCGTTCAGGTTTACCTGGTCGCGGGTAATCACGTTCTTGCTGCTCAATGCTGCCTTCCACCAGTCGTTGGATGGCATGTTGCTTCCATACCAAGGCATGAAGAAACTCCATTTTGCACCGGCGTTCCATGCTTCGTCAATACCTGCGGTAGCTGTATTGTTGTTGGCATCAGTTCCGCACTCAGCCAGAGCGATGAGTTTACCAGGATAGCGTGCCTGAATCTCCTTGAACTCCTGAGCCTGCTTGGCAGCAGTCATAACCGTAGAGGTCGCGACCGATGATATCTACATACTTGTCGCCGGGATACCAGTCGGCATCATTGTCATAGGTATTGGCATCGCCATTGTAATTCTGTGTGGTCCAAGCCCATATCAGGTTGTGGATTCCCTTGTTCTGGAAGTAATTAAACATGGTCTGCCAAAGCTTCTTGTAGGTCTCGGCACCATCATATCCCCACCAGAACCAGGATTTGCCCCAGCTGGCATCAGATTTCAAACAGGCATTACCGGCAGCCTCATGGAAAGGACGCCAAACGGCAACAACGCCTGCATCCTGCAACTTCTGCAGAACTTCCACCACCTTGTCCATCTCCTGATAGAACCATTTGTTCTCCCAAGAGCCTGCCGTCAATACGTTGGCTGCTTTGAAGGATGTTTCGGATGGGGTGCAGGTCACACCGCTACCATCTGTTCCCGGAGTGGTGTTTTCTGTCTTAGGCACGTTGAAGTGCCACATCAGCGATACCAGTCCGCCCTGGTCTGCCCAGTTGGTAACAGGGGTGATGTCGTTATAGTTGATCCATCCTTTGGAACCCTGCTTAGGAACATAGATATGGATAAAATCATAGCAGTTCATGGCAGGATACTTGCCTGTTGCCTTATAAATCTTATCAGCCTCTTTGGTGTTCCAGTTAACGTCTGCCATGATTGAAGAGATGATCTTGCTGCCATAATTCAGCTGCAGATATTTGTAGAGACGCTTGGTCTTGTCTGTAGCTGAAGGGTCTGCAAGATTCACATCGCCTACTTCGCTTTCGTGATAGATAGAGAAGACGACATTATTGATCTTGTTGATGTCGTATTTTTCCCAAGCTCCGAAGTCCTCCAGACCTTTCAGATAAATTTCCAGTTGGTTGTTGGCATTGTGCTTCATGCTGCTGATGGTATTGCTTTCGCCAGTCAGATTCCATTCAGCTTGTTTTCCTTCCGAATAGTTGATGGTAATCTTGTCACCATCAGTTTGTGCCAAGGCAGTGAATGAAATCATTACTGCCAGGAGTGAGAGTAATATCTTTTTCATTGTCTTGCTACTTTGATGGATTTGTTATTGATTTTAATGATGTATACGCCGTGGGTCAGCTCATCCAGCGGGATGATGGTCTTGTCTCCGGCGAGGATAGGGGAGAGGCTTACAGCCTTTCCGTCGAGAGCGAAGGCGCTCACCTTGTTGTGGGGTCCATCCACGATGAGGCGGTCACCTTCGAAGGCAAACTTACTGTTGGCTTCAATTTGCTGGATGCCCGTAGTGATACCGTAGGTGAAGGTCGAAACCTTCCACAGTTCGTAACTTGCGGTAGTGGCAGTGGAAGTCACGGTCATCTTGTCATTTCCGAAGGTTATTTCCGGTTGAGTGCTCAGTGCAAACTCTATCTTGCTACCATCGTTGAATGATACAAACAGCGACTTGCCGTCGGCAGCTTTGGCTGAGATGCAGCTCAGAGCTATCAGTAAGGATAATGCTATTTTCTTCATATCGGGTTGATGTTTTGGTTTTAATTAAAAATGTGGCGCAGTTGATATAACTACGCCACAAATTTACGAATTATATTTCACATAAATGCGTTTTTTATGTTAAATATTCTAGCTTATGGAAGGATTGTAATCTTGGTAACGCCTGTCAAGTCGCCCTGAATAGCAAAGCCACATGAGTTAGCAACTTCTACAGCTGTTTCATCAAAAACATATTCAAGTATACGCTCTGAAGGATTCCAGTCTGCAATAGTTGTTATATTTGGCCAACCATTTTCATTCTTATTGATCTGTACTTGTCCCTTGACGGTAGGGTCTTTGTACACAATCAACTTAGAACCAACTTTTACCTTTACTTTTTCAAATACTTCTTTGGTCAAATAGAATTTTCCACTGCCACTTGACCATGAGAAATCAAATGGATATGTTATTTTCCCATTATCCATATTCGTTACAAGTTCTGCGATATCCTTTTCTGCAGGAACCACCTTGAACTCAGGACCTTCAATCTTGTTGCCGTCTGGGTCTTCCATCACGATCTTGTAGGTATCAACTTCTGCATTGGCAGGAACCTGGCATACAATCTCTGTATTGGTACGAGAAGTATAGCGGTTTACCTTGTAAGAACCGATATAGAGGTTCTGGATGTTTTGGAAGTTCTTGCCAGTGATGGTGATGGTTGAACCTGCTGTAGCTTCTCCAGGAGTGATAGAAGCGATAGCTGGATCGGTAGCTGCCTTGATGCTCAATGCATCCTTCTTCACCTCTATGGTTGTACCATTCTTCAGGTTGAGCTTGAAGCCTGTACCGGCGCATGCTGCAGGAACTGTTACTGCGATGGCATTGGCATTCTGAGCTGCAAATTTCTCAACTGTCTGTTCTACATCGCCAGGGAAGGTGATGCTTGCTACGAGGTCGAGATCTGTACCCTTGATGATGGTCTTATCGCCAGCTGTGATAGCTGCTGGTGTGCAAGAAGCTACGGTTGGCTTCACCAAAGTATAGGCTACTGTTACAGTCTTGCCGTTGGCGAGACTCAGGATGATGCCATTGGCGTCCTTGGTTTTCTCCTGTGCATCCTCTGGAACAGTGGCAGTTACCTTGGTTGTCTCTACCTTGTTGAGCTGAGATGCTGCAGCATTAGGGAATGCAATGCCTGTAATCAGATCCATATCCTTACCGGTAATGGTGAGTTCTGCACCATTCTTCACTGGGTTAGGTGTTGCAACGAGCTGGGTAGGAACTACGGTAATGATGTTGCCTACAGGAACCTCGATACCGCTCTTGGTTACTACATAGAAGGTACCGTCTGTAGCCTTGGCAGGAACAGCAACAGTAATCTCTGCTGCACTCTGTGACTTAAAGCCGGCTGCATCTACAGTTGCACCTTCAAACTTCACGCTGACAATCTGGTCGAATGAAGTACCCTTGATGCTGAGGATTTCGCCTGCCTTGATGTTGCGGTCCTTGATAGGAGTAGCCTCTGGAGTATTGATGGTCAACTCTTCCTTGGTCTCCAGGGAAGTACCGTCCTTGGTGGCGTCTGTCAATGTGATGACACCTGTACGAGCCTCTGTCGGAATCTTCACCTGGATGGTATAGCGGTCGTGACCTACGAACTCTGCCTCCTTGATGGTATCGCTACCTGCGAAGATAACGCCGTGCATCAGGTTGAGGTAATCACCCTTGATGGTTACTACGTCGCCTACATTACCTACCATAGTACCTTCGCTACCTACGAAGAACTTGGTGATTTCGATGTCCTCACGATAGGTGATAGGAGATACGGATGTAATCTCGCCGCCCTTCTTGGTCTTCAGGACAATCTGACCCGGCTCGCATTTCTCAGCAGGAACCTGGATGGAAATCTTACTCTGCTTACCGCTCTGGAGAGTCTCGTATGCGGTGATAGGGTCAGCACCTGGAAGGTTGACAGACTCAATCTGGTCCAGATTGGTACCATAGAGATATAAGGTACCGCCACGGAGCACTGGGCATGGACCGAATGACTGGAGGGAGATGTCGTTGCCGTACTGATCGGTAGAGAGATCATCTCCGTCGCTGCACGCTGTCAGCGATAGCCCTACGAGGGCTACCACCAACATGGCGAATATTTTGCTTATCTTTTTCATATCAATTCAGATTATAAGTTTATTTGTTTGGAACCACACGGATGTTGTCAATCTTGATGATTGGGTTACAATCCACACCCATAGGCAATACGCTGGCATCGTTGTAAGCACCCTTGACAATAAAGATGTTGAAGGCACTGAAGTCGTTCACACCTGTATAGCTCAATCCCTTGTTGCCATCGTAGTCATAAACGAAGTCTGCCAATGGAATGGTTACGGTTACCCACTTACCTCGGTGTTATATGTCTTGTCGTCTGTATTCTGCCATGGCATGTAGAGGCACGTGCCAACTTACCCTGTTCGTGGAAGAAGGTGTTGTTTGCTCCTGCCAATACGTTGCCATAGATATCCTGTACACCTGCACCACCATTGGAAACCTGGCTTACGCTACCAAAGTAAATCTGCATAGGTGCAGCCGACCAACCGTTGTCCTTCGGTATGCACATCTCAAACTTCAGGCTCATGTTCTTCCAATCGCTGAAGTCTGCAAGATCCTGCATACGTGGACGGCTGGAGTAGGTCTCTGGGTCCTGCCAGCTTCCTGGCCAGTACTCGAACGAGAAGTTACTGTCGTTCCAGCCACCATCTGCGCCCATGGCTGTCTCACCGAGAACCATGTAGTTGCCAGAGAGTGATGTGCCATCAGAGGTAATGGTACGATTGTGCCAACCATTGTTGCCCAATACATCTCTGCCTTCCTTCCAAGGAGTATCGAAGTCGAAGAGCATACCGCGGTTGTCCATATAGCGGAAGCCTGCCTTGGTTGTACCATTGATGGTGGTGATGGTGATAGGCTCATGCTTTGGCATATCCTCAGGCATGTTGAAGCGGATGCTGTTCTGGCTGATCTTCAGGTCCTCGTAAGGAATGGTGTAGTTATCACCCACCTTGATAGTCAGATGACTGTTGTCGTAATCCAGGAAGTAGTCGCCCTTGATGGTTACTTCCTCGCCTGGAGCTGCCCACTCGTTGCTCATGCTGTTGATGGTTGGAGCTGGTACGATGGTCTTGAAATCGTATGCCACGGTGTCCTGCTTGCTGGTGATGAAGTAGATCTTATCACTTACCTCGTTAGGGATAGCCTTTGGCACGGTTACGATGATGGTGTTGTCCGTCATGTAACTGGTGTTCAGGACTGCAGACTGGTCGTTGAAGTTGATTTGGGTCACACTTCTCAGGTTTCTACCCACAATACAGATGGTATTGTTGAGAGATGCACCAGTAAGCAGTGAGTCCTTGCTGGCAGCATCCACAGGGCGAACATAATCGATGGTAGGAGTTCCGCCTGCAACTTCATACTTGTCTGGCTCGTCCTCGCAAGAAGTGAATCCTGCGCTGGCTGCAACAAGTGTCATGGCGAATAAAGCCCCATTTATATTCTTGATATTCATAATGAAATTCTCTTTATTGATTAATAACTATATGTATTACGTACATCCACATGGATTGGAGAAGCGTTGCTACCCAAATTAGGGTTCAAGGCTACATCCTCTGTTGGGAATGGCAATGTAAAGCTGCTGGCTGTTACATTAGGTGCTGGGGTATTCTCATCATACTCCATTTCTGAGTTGTCCCATGTGCACTGCTGTAGTATGCCTTGTAAACTGCATCGCAGTTCCACATCTGGTTGCGGTGCTGTGCCTTCAACTCCTTGATGCAGCTGTCTACATCGTAGTATGCGCGGCGTACGTAATCGTACCAGCGGTCACCCTCACCTGCAAACTCCAGGCGGCGCTCCTTCCAGATGTCATCAAATGTAAGAGAAGTCTTTGTTACGACCCCTTTCCACTCGTATGCACGGCCACGAACCTTGTTGAAGCAATCCAGGGCAAGTGCATCGGTATTGTTACCCATCTGTACCTGTGCCTCTGCATAAATCAGATAAATGTCTGACAAACGGAGGAGTGGAGTAGGGAGAGCATTAGACATACGGTTTGGAGTGATGCCCAATTCTTCCTTGTGGTCATAGTTGTCACCATAGAGGTGCTTCACGTTGCTACCACCGCAAGGACCCTGGCACTGACCAGTTGCAGCTGCATTGTAACTCTTGTTATACCAGAAATCCAGGTAAGAGAATCCCTTCTTCAGACCGTCCTTCTGTGCATTGGCAGGAAGGTCGTGGTCTCTCCAGAAGTAAGAATATACATCGCCTGGCATCATGATGGTTGCCTTACGACGGTGGTCAGGATCTACACGGTTTGCTGGATCATCCTTAGGAGATACACCGAAGGCTTCCATCAAATCGATAGATGGACCGCGCCAACCGCCCCAGCAGTCACCATTCTCATCGAAACCTTCTGGAGCCAAGTCGCTCTGGAGGGTGTTCTGAGAAGTCCACTGAGTACCTACTGTCCAGCGCCATGCAATCAGAATTTCGTCGCAGAACTGGTTAGAGCCACGGAAGATGTCCTCGTAGTGCTCCATCAGTCCTCTGCCTGAGTTCTCGATGACATCCTTGGCATATTCGGCTGCCTTCTTCAAATCGTCCTGATTCAAGGAGCCCGAAACACCAGCCTTGGTCAGATAAACCTTACTGAGCAGACCTTCTGCACAGTAGTAGTCGATGCGACCCGAAGTGCTCTTTTCCTTAGGAAGAAGCTCCATCGCCTTTTCCAGGGTCATGATGATATATTCATAAACATCAGCTTTCTCTACCTTGCTAACACTATTGTAGTCACCTTTACCAAGACTTTCTGAGTTGCTGTGGATGATAGGCACATCACCGAAGGTACGTACCAGATAAAAGTATGCCATCGCCTTCCAGGCAAGACACTCGCCCATGCACTGGTTTTTTACCTTTTCTGAGGTGTTGATGGCGTTCTTCAATGATTCGTAAACGGTACTGCAGTGACCAATCTCTGCCCAGAGTGAGTAAGACATGTTTACCAGATCCTCATCGGTACCATTGGTACTGAAGTTCATGTAAGGGCTTGAGCCCCAATACATATTACCCGACATAACCTCACCAACCTTGATGAAACCACGCTGGAAATCATACCAAGGTGAGCTATAGAGATAGTTTACGCCCGAGATGCAGGAAGCATCACCGTTGTAATAGTTCTCTGTGTTGTAATTGTCCTCTACAGGTTTGTCAAGGAAGTCTCCGCAAGAGGTCATTCCCATACCGAGGAGCATTACAAATGCTGTATATTTAATATTCTTAAATTTCATAACTGTTCGTTTTGGATATTAGAATGATAAGTTCAAACCAAATGTAACGGTGGTTGGAGAAGGGTAGCGACCGAAATCCAGACCATATACATTCGCACTCTGAGTAGAGAGACCTACCTCTGGGTCGTAACCGCTGTAACCGGTGATGGTGAAGAGGTTAGATGCTGTGAGAGTCAGTCGGAGATTGGTCAGACCAATCTTCTGGATGAGCTTCTGGTCGAATGTGTATCCCAGAGCCATGCTCTTCAAGCGGAGGTATGAACCATCCTCGATATAACGGTCGCTGAATGCGTCGTTATCGTTAGGGTCGTTGATGGATGCACGTGGGTACATCGAGTTTGGATTGTCAACGGTCAGATTAGAGATGTTGTCATACCAGTTACCAGTCTGGTTTCCATCCTTGGCTACGAGGTGAACTCGCTTGTTGACATCTTTCAACTGGTTGCTCCATGGAGAGTTCATGTGAGTCATCTTCATGTTCAGATAGTTGGCTACCTTGGCGCCTACAGAACCATTGATGAAGATATTCAGGTCGAAGTTCTTGTAGCGGAAGGTATTGTTCCATCCGAGGTCCACTTTGGCAGTGGAGAACCGATGTTGGTCTTATCATTCTCGTCGATGATACCATCGCCGTTGATATCCTTGTACTTCAAGTCACCTACATAGGTGGTGTTGCTGCGGCTGAACTTAGATGGGTCGTCAATCCATGCATAGTGCTTGGTGCCATCTGCATCTGTTGTTACAGAGATTGGGTTGTTCTTCTGCAGGGTCTGTACTGGAGAACTGATGATATCGTTGTAATCCTTATATACTCCCTCTACTACGTAACCGTAGAAGTTGTAGAGTGATTCGCCTGGTGCAGAACGGGAAACAACGTCGCTCCACTGTCCCTTACCGAGCAATGCGGTACTGCCGGAAAGACTCTTCAACTTGTTCTTGTTGATAGAGATGGTGACGTCTGAACTCCAGTCGAAGTCCTTGGTGACGATAGGGTGGGTGTTGAGGGCAATCTCAAGACCGGTGTTCTCGATGTCGCCATAGTTTCCGTATGGTGCAGCGAGGGCTGAAGATGCATTACCGCTGGTACCCATGATGGAAGGCAGGTTGAGCTGCATCAGCATGTCCTTACTCATCTTCTTGTACCAGTCTACGGTCAGGTTCACACGACTGTTGAAGAAACCGAGGTCAAGACCTACGTTCCACTGCTCCTGAGTCTCCCACTTGATATCGAGGTTCTTCAGGTTGGCAGGGCGGAAGCTGGTACCCAGGGCTGTATCCATGGTGCTCATCGCAGAACCCCACTTGTAACCACCGATATTGGAGTTACCTGTCTGCCCCCAACCGATACGCAACTTACCATTGCTCAACCACTTGATGCTCTTCATGAACTGCTCGTTGGTGAAACGCCAACCCAAAGCCAATGAATGGAAACCTGCCCAACGGTTGTTTGGACCGAAGTTAGAGCTACCATCATAACGATAGGTATAGGTAGCGAGATAACGATCATCGTAGTTGTAGGTTTCACGGGTGAAGAAGGAAGCCATAGATGAACTTCCCCAACCTGAACCAATCTGTGGGTCGCCCTGGCCCAATGCTGGGTTGTGAACTACATCGTTAGGAAGATTGGTGTTGAATGCTGATACATAGTCATATTTTGATTCCCAGCACTCCTGTCCGAGCATAGCTGTGATACTATGTTTGCCGATAGTTGTAGAATATTGCAGATAGTTGTTCAATGACCAGAAGGTATTGCTGTTCTTCTGCAGACGGCTTTGGTTGCTCTGACGCTTCCAGGTTCCGAGGTCAATCATCGGATTATAGGTCTCACCTTTGGATGCACCGATATCGAAACCTAACTGGCTGTGCCAGGTCAAGCCCTTCATCAGGGTGATATCTGCAAAGACACTACCGTTTAAGCTCTGGCGGTCGAGCAGAATATCGTCTTCCATAGCCATGGCGATAGGGTTAGGATTGGTGAATCCTTCCTTAGATACGCTTGAGTAGCCGCCATCAATATTGTAAATCTGGATATCTGGAGGTGTAGTCAATGAGTAGTTGATCAAACCTTCTGCACCGTCTGCCAGCTTCAAGCTTTCTGCTGTCTTTGAATAAGTTGCGTTCAAGCCGAGCTTGAACCACTTCTTCAACTGTGCAGAGAGGTTCACACGCATAGAGTAGCGCTGGAATTCAGATCCGATGATGGTACCATCCTGGTCTGTCCAGTTGCCTGAAATATAGTAGTTTACCTTATCTGTACCACCCTCTGCGGCAATCTGGTGAGACTGCTGCCATGCTGTCTGGAAAATAGCATCCTGCCAGTTGGTACCGATACCGAGGATTGATGGATCGCTATATACTGGGTCTGGCTTGGAGATTTCGCCCTGGTTAGCCAGATCGTTGTAATATTCTGCAAACTCGCGCAAGTTCATGATATCCAGGCGCTTGCTCTGTCGGCTTGCAGCTACGCTACCGGTATAGGTAAACTTAGCTTCGCCTGCCTTACCCTTCTTAGTAGTAATCAAAACGACACCATTGGCACCCTGTGCACCATAAATGGCGGTAGCAGAAGCATCCTTCAATACTTCCATGCTGACGATATCGCTAGGGTTGATCAAAGACAATGGAGATACTGCAGAGTGAGAACCATTACCGAGCTTGTCACCCAAACCGAGTGATGAACCACTGTTGCTCTGGGAGTTGAAGATGACACCATCTACAACGTACAATGGCTCTGAGTTGGCGTTGATGGTAGCGATACCACGAACGCTAACGGCTACGGCAGAACCTGGCTGACCGGAAGTCTGGACAGCGTTCACACCGGAAATCTTACCCTGGAATGCCTGGTCTACGTTGGTGATAGGAGTCTGCTTCAATGTCTTTTCATCCATGGAAGCAGAAGCACCAGCGAGGTCGCTCTTCTTCATGGTACCATAACCTACAACTACTACTTCTTGAAGACTGTTGTTGTCTTCGGTCAAAGTAATGTTGTACTTGTTCTGACCGCCCACCTTAAATGATTTGGTGATGTATCCAACATAAGTTACCTCTACAGTCTGTCCGGCACCTACATTCAGTGTGTAGTTACCATCAAAGTCTGTCACTGCGGCATTTTTTGTGCCTTTCACTTTTACTGTTGCACCGATGATAGGACCCATTGCATCGGATACGTTACCAGTAATCTTCTTGGTCTGTTGCACAGCCTGATTCGTTGTGATCTGGGCTGCGAAAGTTTGCTGAGGGGAGATGCCGAGAAGACTCAGGGCAGCTACACTAGCAAGCAACTTTTCTCTACTTTTAAAGTTCATACAATTTTTGTTAGTTGGTTAAAACAGTTTGGCTCTTTCACTTATACGATCGATACGGGAAAGAATCCAAATCGGATTATTGCTCTCTGATTATTCCTTCGTCATCTTTTTCTGATGAGAAGAAAAGGCTAGAGGCTAGCTCTAGGTTGCATTTTACTTTTTCCATTGTTGTGATTATATTTATTTGTTTTTATATTGTTTATTCTAAACCTTTAGGCTATTTTGTAAATCTGCTGCAAAGATAGCTATTTTTTGCAAAATAGCTTGTACATATTTTGCTGATTACTAATACTTTTCTGCTTTAGTGAAAATAAAATGTAATTTTCGTCATATTTATTAAAGATTAAGTGTTAGCGTTACAATTTATTTACTTGATGGTTGATTTATATTGATTATTCTATTATTTATCTAATATATAAGGTACGCGTACATTATTTATTATATGAATTGTCATAACCTTTTGTGCTTTGTTAATTGGTCTTTGGTTGTTTCCGGTCAATTCTTGAGTTGAATAGAGTGTGTGTTTTGTTATTTTCTTTGCTTTTTCTGACTTGATGTGTGTCAATTCTTATTTCTGTTTTCAGATATTTTCGAATATTTTTCTGCCTTTGCAACAAAGTATGTTTATTCAGCAAAATAATACACGGATATATCGGAAATTATGCCTAACTTTGCAACCGTAAAACTGAATGTTTAACTAACAAGATTACCAACGACAATATGAATCATCGTATAGCAAATGTTTTTAGGTTAATAATTATAGGTGTTCTGATGAGTGTGCTGGGGACTTCAAGCCTCAGCGCACAAATCAGAGGAAACAACATCGTGGTAACGGTAACTCCTGACCATCAGGACTGGAATTACTGGGTAGGCGAGAAGGCTAACTTCACGGTGAATGTGAGAAAGAGCGGTACGCTACTCAACCAGGTGAAGGTTGATTATGAAGCCGGTCCGGCAATGTTTCCGGAGGTGAAGAAAAGTACCACTCTCAAGGGCGGAACCATGAAATGGTGCGGCAGTCTGAACAGACCGGGCTTCTATCGTCTCAAGGTTATCGCTCATGTTGATGGCAAGGATTACGAGGGACTTTGCACGACAGGGTTTTCTCCAGAGAAGATCCAGCCTTTCGCACAGGAACCTAAGGATTTCGATGCTTTCTGGAAGAAGGCACTGGATGAGGCAAGACGGAATGACCTCAATCCAACCAAGGTGCTTCTGCCTGAGCGTTGTACCACGGATAAGAATGTATATGAAATAAGTTATAACAACAACCGAGTGGGCTCTAAGATGTATGGCATCCTGAGTGTACCGGTAAAAGAAGGTAAGTATCCGGCTTTGCTCCGTGTACCTGGTGCGGGTGTACGCCCTTATGCCGGCGATACTTATACGGCTCCTGCTGAGTGCATCGTACTGGAAATCGGTATTCACGGTGTTCCTGTTACCATGCAGCAGAAGATTTATGATGATCTTGCCAATGGCGAACTGAAAGGCTACTGGGATACCAATCTCGAGAATCCTTATCGCAATGCTTACAGACGGGTAGTAACCGGTGCAGTCCGTGGTGTGGATTATATCGCTTCGCTCCCTGAGTGGAACGGAAAGACTATCGGTGTAACGGGTTCATCACAGGGTGGATTTCTTTCCATCGCTGTGGCAGCTCTCGATAAGCGAATCACATTCCTGGCTCCTGTTCATGATGCTATGTGTGATTATGAAGCTGAGATTCACGGAGTTGCAGGCGGCTGGCCTCACTATTTCTATAAGGAAGACAAGGCACAGGGGGCTGCATGGAAAGAGCAGAAACTTACGGATTTGGAAAAGGCAAGACTCGAAGGTGCACGCTATTATGATGGCGTCAACTTCGCCCGTCGTATCACCGTTCCTGGCTGGTACAGTTTCGGTTATAATGATGAGGTGGTTCCGCCAACATCATCTTACGGCCTTTATAATTCGGTAAAAGCGCCTAAGACCTTGAGTCTGTACCAGATGACCGGTCATTACTGGTATCAGGAGCAGTGGGATGAATGGCAGGCTTGGATTATTCAGCAATTAAAGAAATAGATATATGATAGGAAAAAGAATTTTGATTGGTGCAGCTTGCCTCATGGCGATGCAAGGAGCTGTGGCACAGGTTGATGGCGTTACGGACGCATCAGTCCAGACTGCCAATACTTCCAGCTGCAAGGGTAAAAAGCAATGTTGCAATACTCCGGCAGAGCAATTGAAGGTTAGACTGCAGAAATTACTGAACAAGGGAATCATGCTCGGTCATCAGGATGATCCGGTGTATGGTACTACTTGGAAATGGGATGAAGGAAAGAGCGATGTATTACTCACTACAGGTGATTATCCTGCTGTGATGGGCTTTGATCTCGGTAAGCTAGAGCTCGACAGCAAGGAGAATCTCGATGGTGTGTCTTTCGATCGTATGCGAAAAGAAATCATCGCCCAAAATGAGAGAGGAGGCATCGTTACTTTGAGTTGGCATCCTTGGAATCCGGTTACTGGCGAGAATGCCTGGGATCCGAAAGGTGATGCTGTAGCTGCTATCCTGGATGGAGGCGCCCAGCAACAGAAGTTCGACGGATGGCTCAAGAAGGTTTCCGATTTCATCCTTTCTTTGAAGACAAACGATGGTAAACTGGTTCCTGTCATCTTCCGACCATGGCATGAAATGAATGGCGGATGGTTCTGGTGGGGAGCTAGCAGTTGCACACCTGCACAATATAACCAATTATACGTAAAAACCCTAAATATACTTACTAAAGCAGGGTGCAATAACATCGTTTGGGCTTGGTCACCAAATCTCAGCGACGAGAAGACGGTAGAAAAATTCCTGGAGCGATTCCCGGGAGAAAAGTATGTGGATATGCTGGGTGTTGACGTCTACGAGTTCGACAACAGCGATGCCAACTATCAGCAGAACCTTGCTGCTACGCTCGATGTGCTGATGGAGGCAGCCAAGAAGGTCGGCAAGATTCCTGCCCTCACCGAAACGGGTTGCAGGGGTATCTCCAGCAAGAAGGATTGGTTTACCCAAACCCTTTGGCCTGTACTTCAGAAGTATCAGTTGAGTTATGTACTCTTCTGGCGTAATGCCTGGGATAAACCTCAGGAGGAAGCCTATCTTCCTGGAGTAGGCGATGGTGCCATCGTCGAGGACTTCAAGGCATTCAAGAAGGAAAAGAAAGTCCTCTTTGCCAAAGACATTGTAAAGGTAAAAAAGTAAAAAAAGATATATTATGACTACATTTCAAGACAAAGTGAAAGCACTTCGCGCTCATTATGAGGAATTGTTGAGCCGTAAGAATGAACCCGTAGAGTGGGGAAATGGTATCTACGAAAAGTATAAGAACCCAATCCTCACCGCAGAACATACACCATTGGAGTGGCGTTACGACTTCGATGAGAAGAGCAATCCGTATCTCATGCAGCGCATCATGATGAATGCTACGCTCAATTCGGGTGCCATCAAGTGGAATGGTAAGTATCTCCTCGTTGTTCGTGTAGAGGGTGCTGACCGCAAGAGTTTCTTTGCCGTGGCAGAGAGTCCTAATGGTGTTGACAACTTCCGTTTCTGGGATGAGCCTATCACCATGCCGGAGGATGTTGTTCCTGCTACCAACATCTATGATATGCGACTCACAGCTCATGAGGATGGCTACATCTATGGCGTGTTCTGTGCAGAGCGTCATGATGATGCACAGCCTGGCGACCTCAGTGCTGCTACTGCTACTGCAGCCATCGCCCGTACCAAGGACCTGGTAAACTGGGAGCGTCTTCCTGACTTGAAGACCAAGAGCCAGCAGCGCAATGTGGTTCTCCATCCGGAGTTTGTTGATGGCAAGTATGCTTTCTATACCCGTCCACAGGATGGTTTCATCGATACAGGTTCTGGTGGTGGTATCGGTTGGGCTCTTGTTGATGATATCACTCATGCCGAAATCAAGGAAGAGAAGATCATCAATGCCCGTCACTATCATACCATCCAGGAGGTGAAGAACGGTGAGGGGCCTCATCCTATCAAGACTGATAAGGGCTGGTTGCATCTGGCTCACGGTGTTCGTGGCTGTGCCAGCGGTCTCCGCTATGTGCTCTATATGTACATGACTTCTCTTGAGGATCCTACAAAGGTGATTGCAGAACCAGGTGGATATTTCCTCGTACCGGAAGGCCCTGAGTATATCGGTGATGTGATGAATGTAGTCTTTGCCAATGGTTGGATTGCAGATGAGGATGGCAAGGTATTTATCTACTATGCTTCTTCTGATACCCGCATGCATGTGGCAACTTCTACCATCGACCGATTGGTAGATTACTGCATGAATACACCAAAGGATGATTATCGCACTCAGTTCTCAGTAGAGAAGATCAAGGCTTTGGTAGCAAAAAATAAACAGACTTTAAGTAAATAAGTTTCAGGTATTAAGATTGTAGGGATTCGTACTCCTCATCCGTATTATCAGATATAGATGGGGAGCGAATCCCTTTTTTAGTAATTTATAAATTGTCAATTAAAAATAATGGCTCGTTTAAAAGAAAAAATAGCTTATGCATTGGGTGATGCCGCTGCGGGTGGTATTGTATGGAAGGTGATGTCTATCGCTTTTCCTCTGTTTTTTACAAATGTCTTCGGACTCTCGTTTGCGGATGCGGCAGTACTGATGCTCGTAGCCCGCATGTTCGATGTGGTTACTGACCCGCTGATGGGTACTCTTGCCGACCGTACCCAGAGCCGTTTCGGTACCTACCGTCCTTGGCTCATCTATGGTGCCATCCTTTCGGATTGATATTCGCCCTCTTGCTCTATACTCCAGACTTCGGTCCTGTGGGCAAGCGAATCTATGCTTACGCCCTCTATCTGCTGATGATGGCGGTATATACCATGGTGAATGTGCCTTACGGCTCATTGCTCGGTGTGATGACCGAGGATGATGATGAGAAGAACCAGTTCTCTTCTTTCCGTATGGTGGGTGCTTATGCCATGGGATTCGTCACCCTGCTCTCTTTCCCTTATCTCCAGAAGATGGTAGGTGGAACAGCCGCACATCAGTATGCTGTCATTGGTGCCGTGCTCGGTATTATTGCAGCTGTGATGACATTGGCTTGCGGACTCCTTACCAAAGAACGTCTGAAGCCGAAGCGCGCTGAGAAGTTCTCTTTCCAGCAGTTTGCCGACCTCGTTCACAACAAGGCTTGGCTCTATATGACAGCCATTGCTGTGTGTACCAACTTCTTCAACGGATTCCGCTATGCCGTAGCTGGCTATATGTTTGATTACTGTCTGCATGGCAATGTAACCATCGAGGGATTGATTATCAACTATACCGTTTTCATGGCGTTTGGTGAAGTAACCTGTATGATTTTCGGTGGTGTATCTCCTTGGTTCACCCGTCTGGTAGGCAGCAAGCGCATGGCATTCTTCTGGGCTGCAGCACTCTGTCTGGTTCTCTCGGTTGTCTTCTTCTTCATCCCGATGAATCCGTCGTATATCTGGGTGATGATAGCCATCGTTATCCTTACCTCTATGGGTATCGGTATCTATTCGCCATTGATGTGGTCAATGTATGCCGATGTAGCCGACTACCATACCGAGCATTTCGGAACATCAGCTACAGGTCTTATCTTCTCTTCCGGTACGATGAGCCAAAAGTTTGGTACTGCCATTTCCGGTTCTCTCATCGCCCTCTTCCTGGGCTGGGCAGGTGCCAACATGATAACAGATAAGATGGGTAATACGATGATCGACCAGCCAGTGTCACCGATTCTGTGCTTACGATGGTATGGTCATTGTTCTCACTCTTCCCAGCCGTCATCGCCTTCCTGCTGATGGTGCTTGCCTGGAAGTTCCCTATCCGCAAATAATTGTTTTACATAACTAATAATCACTATTAAAAAAGGAAAAATGGACAATCTTAAAGAAACGATGCGGGATGTTCTGGAGAACAACATCCTCAGCTATTGGCTAACGAAAGTGAAAGATGAAGAAAACGGTGGCTTTTACGGACGTGTAGACGGTAACGACCAGGTACATCCTGTAGCCGAGAAGGGAGCAGTGATGAATGCCCGTATCCTCTGGGCGTTTTCTGCTGCCTATCGTGTCTTGAAGAAGCCGGAGTATCTTGAGGCTGCCACCCGTGCCAAGGATTATGTGCGCGATTATTTCCTCGACAGGGAATATGGCGGCATCTACTGGAGTGTTGACTATCAGGGTAATTCGCTCGATACCAAGAAGCAGACTTACGCCATCGGCTTTGCCATCTATGGTTTCTCGGAGTATGCCCGTGCAACAGGTGACAAGGAGGCGTTGGATATCGCCATCTCCCTGTATCATGACATCGAGAAGCATGCCTTTGATGCCAAGAACAACGGATATATCGAGGCATTGACCCGTGAGTGGAATCCGATTGCAGACATGCGTCTCTCTGATAAGGATGAAAATGGTTCCCGTACGATGAATACCCATCTGCATATCATCGAGCCATATACCAATCTTTATCGTGTATGGAAGACTCCGGAACTGGAGAAGAGCATCCGCAATCTGCTCGATATTTTCACCGATAAACTTCTGAACAAGGAGACTTATCATCTCGACCTCTTCTTCAATGACGAGTGGGAGGGCAAGCGCAACATCGAGAGCTATGGTCATGATATTGAGGCGTCCTGGCTGCTCCACGAAACCGCGCTGGTTTTAGACGATAAGATATTGCTGCATAAGATAGAGCGCATCATCCGTCGTATAGCCGATGCTGCAGATGAAGGCTTACGTCCGGATGGCAGTATGGTTTATGAGCATTGGAAAGATGGAGATAAGTATGATCTCCAGCGCCAGTGGTGGGTGCAGTGCGAGAACATCATCGGACATATCGACCTCTATCAGTATTTCCGTACCGAAGAGAATCTTCTGGTTGCCATCTCTTGCTGGAACTATGTAGCCAAGCATCTGCTGGATAACAAGAACGGTGAGTGGCACTGGGCTATCCTGGAAGATGGTACGGTGAACAAGGAGGATGATAAGGCGGGTTTCTGGAAATGTCCTTACCACAACTCCCGTATGTGTCTCGAACTCATCGAACGCGACTATTAACATACAGATTCCCTGCAAGGCAGGAATAGAATACAAAAATCCAAGCAAATCATATATTTGCTTGGATTTTTTTGTTTATCCCGATTTTTTATTGTACTTTTGCAGCCAATGCGGCGCCAGCCCATTATTCATTATTAAATTGTAAATTATTCGTATTAATAAATGTATATAGCAATAGCAGGAAATATCGGTAGTGGCAAGACAACCCTCACTAAGATGCTTTCTAAACATTATGGATGGAAACAGTACTTGGAGCCCGTGGCTGAAAACCCCTATATCGATGACTATTACAAGGATATCTCGCGATGGGCTCTCAATATGGAGGTGTTCTATCTGAAGCAGCGATTCAAGAATCTGCTGGAAATCCAACACAGTAAAGAGACGGTTATCCAGGACCGCACCATCTTTGAGGGTGTTTATGTCTTTGCGGCCAACAACCGGAAGATGGGCAACATGGACCAGCGCGACTACGAGACTTATATGGAGCTCTTCGAGTCTATGATGGAAGTGGTGGAGATGCCTGAACTGATGATATATCTCCGTTCTTCAGTTCCTCACCTCGTGAAGAATATCCAGAAGCGCGGTCGTGATTATGAGCAGAAGATGCCTTTGGATTATCTGGAAGGTATCAACAATCTTTACGAAGATTTCATCATGAACAAGTATAAGGGCAAGGTGCTTATCGTAGAAGTTGATAATCTCGATTTCGAGCACAATCCCAAGCAGTTTGGTGAAATCGTAGATAAGATAGATGCCAAGCTCTTCGGGCTGTTCTCTTAAAGGTAAAAAAGTAAAAAGGTAAAAAAATGCATATAGCAATAGCAGGAAATATAGGTAGCGGCAAGACAACATTAACCAAGATGCTTGCCAAGAGATATGGCTGGAAAGCTAATTTCGAGCCGGTAGATAATAATCCATATCTGGCTGATTATTACAAGGATATGGAACGTTGGTCGTTTAATCTTCAGATTTACTTCCTGAACAAGCGATTCCATGATGTTGTGGAGATTTCCCGTTCAGAGCAGACCATCGTACAGGATAGAACCATCTTCGAGGATGCGCGTATCTTTGCGCCTAATCTTCATGATATCGGTATGATGAGCGACAGGGATTTCAAGAACTATACCGATCTCTTTGATCTGATGATCAGTCTGGTGAAACTCCCTGACCTGATGATATATATCAAGAGCAGCATTCCTACGCTCGTGAAGCATATCGAGAAGCGTGGTCGCGATTTCGAGAAGAGCATCCGCATCGATTATCTCCAGGGCTTGAACAAGCGTTATGAGGATTGGATCAAGGATTATAAAGGTCGCCTCATCATCATCGATGGTGATAATCTGGAGTTCGGAGAGAATCCGGAAGACTTCCGAAAGGTTACTGACCTGATAGATGCTGAACTCTTCGGCCTGTTTGCTGAAAAGGAGGTTTAAAGGTAAAAAAGTAAAAAGGGTAAAAAAGTAAAAGGGTAAAAAGGTAAAAAGAACCTTAACCCCTTTCGCCCCCCCCCAGACCGTCCGAAAACCTTGATTTTCTGCTGTTTATCACTGTTTTGAGGGCATATAAAGCCCTCTAAGCTAGTCTGGGGACCAGCTCTAAAATTTCGATTTCTAATAAAATTCATAATTGATGTGCTCAAATCGAGCGAAAATAAGTGATAGGAGGTCTAAAAATTAAGTTGTGGGGACCTCCTTCTTCCCCTTATGCCATCTTTGCGATCAATTGTGGAACGCCAAGCATAGAGATGGCTCTACGCATGTTATAGGAGAGGCAGATGAGGGCCATTTCGGCCTCCACCTTAACCTCGTTTTCAATAAAAAATAATACGCCCCTAAGGTTCTCTTCATCGTTCCAAAAGGATGTTCTGAGAGACACTTTCTTTGCGCCATCTTCTTCTTGTCTAAATGAAGTTTGTATGTCACAATCTTGTGTTCTTTAACTTCTCGTTTCATCTTAGTCTTAGGAGGTTCCTGGTCTTCCTGATGATTACTGGAGTCTACCTTGTAATTCTGAGCTTTCATCACGAGAGTATCCTTGTTGAAGTCTGCTTCTTTAAATGCTGCTTTAGTACACTTATGCGAGCATTTTTTGCAAGCCAACTTATTGCAATAACGGATACGGCCATCCTTCTTTAATGACTTCTGACGTAATATAGAGCCCTGCGGACAATACACTAAATTCTTAGCAGCATCTCTAACAAAGTAGCCTTGCAGCGCAAGCTGTTTGAGTTCCTCATCAGACATTTCCTTTATATTACTTGATACCGTACATTCGTAGGATTTACGAACACCAATTTGGGGAGAGTCAAGGATGCCTGCATAGGCCGTCGGTATTTTGCCAGCCTTAAGGCAAGTTTCGAGATTCTCGGGCTTTTTGCTGTTTAGCATATCATCTGTTACGGTAGCTTCTACATATTCAAACTCTACTTCAGCAACATCATCGCCATCTCGCTGTATTACATTAGGGATGATTCCTGCAGCCAAAGCGTTTGCCATGTCTTTTGGATCTTGATAACCCTTGTCGGCAACAACTTCTACTATTTCATGTTCCAAATCATTCTTGGCTTCAGTCAGTGTTTCCGTAATTTCTCCATGATCAGTAGGATTGGTGGTAACATTGTAGGTGGCTATCAGATGACTGTCTGCCTCGACGGCTGTCTGTACATTATAGCCAACGTTAAAACCGTCATTGAACTTCATCAACTTAGAATCAGGATCTGTGAGTGAAAGTTGTTTCTCTCCACTTTCCTCCAGTTGATTACGATATTCTTTGTAATCCGCCTGACGGTTCTGAACCACCTCCAGATTAAGCTCGGTTTCATCCCTGCCAAACTTACGTTCATCATCGAAGTCGTTCTTTTCCAAATCCTCCAAGTACTGACGCTCATGCGCTTCAAGACGGGCAATACGATCATCAAGCTTATTGAGAGTAAAGTTGTTATCCTTTGAATTTACAGCCTTGAACTTACTACCATCAATAGATAAGTAAGAATGGCTGAAGAGTCCAAAGGAATCCAACTGCTTATTCAATGATTTAAAAACTTTCTTGATAGGCTTCAAATTATCCTTTCGGAAATCAGAAACAGTACGAAAGTCAGGGGTTACCTTGCTTAAAAGCCACATAACCTCAATATTGACAACGCACGCTTTGGCCAACTTTCGAGAAGAACGGATAGAATTGAAATAACCATAAATGAGTAGTTTCAATATGTCTGAAGGGTCATATGAAGGTCGTCCACCATTTCCAGGAGCCTCACGTTTAGTATGATTGAAGCCGAGTTCTTCTAAATCCTGGCTATCTACAAACGCATCAATGTAGCGAACAGGATTATCCTGCTCGATGTACTCGTCCAGACAAGCCGGAAACAATACGTATTGTCTTCTATCTTCACCTTTAATGTACTTCATAAGCGATAAGTGTTTGATAGCTACAAAGTTACGAAAATATTTCGAGAAAACCAAAGATAAAGTGTTAACAATAAGAAATATTAGGAGACATTTTGGCTGCTATGGGTTTTCAGACAATCTCCCCCGTTCTTAGCGATTCCATCGCTAGTCCCCCAAGTCCTTATCATAAAGGTAAAAAGCGCAACCCCGCTAGGCGTCAAAGGAGGAACGCCTGGCGTGGTTGCGTTTTATGGTTGTACAACTAAAGGGTTATGGTTGTACGACTATAAGGGTTGTAGTTGTACGATTAAAAGGTGTTGTCACTAGGCTCGGCAGAGCTGCTGACTGCAGTCGGCAGAGCTGCTGACTAGGCTCAGTAGGTCTGCTGAGCTTAGTGGCAACCTTCGAGAAGCAGTCTCCTTCAACTCGAGAAGCAGTCTCCTAAAACTAAAAGAGACATCTCTTTGAACCCAAAGAAACGTCTCCTTTCGCTTATTCAATCATATCCTTAGAACCTGGTTCGTGGCTGCAAAGATACATATTTTCCCTGTTATAATCTCTTAAACCTTGGAAAATATTCAATAGCTGCATTCTTTTTAACTTATTTTGGGGCAAAAAATCCTACTATTCTGTTCCTTTTTGCTACAAAATACGCTCGTTTTCTCTGTTTCCGAACCTTCGTTAATACTGTCTGTTAACTGATTAAATCAGGCAGTTTTTTGTATTTTTTCACTTTGAACGCAAATTAAACCATAAAAAAAAGTGCTCTTTCAGAAAAAAGTGTTACCTTTGCAACCGCTTAGAAGCATTTATATAAAATAACGTTATAACAAATTTATGAACTTTACACTATTTATCACCGTTTTGCTGACGGCTGTAACCTTGGTGGTGGCTGCTTATGTCATCGCGAAGCTGATTGGTCCTCGTTCATACAATCCGGTAAAGGGTGAACCTTTTGAGTGCGGTATTCCGACTCGTGGCAGCTCATGGTTGCCATCACACATCGGCTACTACCTCTTCGCCATCCTTTTCCTGATGTTTGACATCGAGACAGTATTGCTTTATCCATGGGCAGTCGTAGTTAAGCAGTTTGGACCTATGGCTCTCGTGAGCATCGGGTTCTTCCTGTTGGTATTGGTATTTGGCCTTGCTTACGCTTGGCGGAAAGGAGCATTGGAATGGAAGTAAACAAAAGAGCCTCTATCAAGAGTATTCCTTACGACGAGTTTAAGGACAATGATACCCTCGAAAAGATTGCGCAGGAGCTCAATGAGGGTGGTGCTAACGTGGTAATCGGTTCGCTCGATGCTGCCATTAACTGGGGACGCAGTAACTCACTCTGGTCTTTGACCTTCGGTACCTCTTGCTGTGGTATCGAGTTTATGGCTGTAGGTTGTGCGCGTTACGACTTCTCACGTTTCGGTTTCGAGGTAACCCGTAACTCTCCACGTCAGGCTGACTTGATCATGTGTGCCGGTACTATTACCAATAAGATGGCACCTGTTTTCAAACGTTTGTACGATGAAATGGCTGAGCCTAAGTATGTGGTAGCTGTAGGTGGATGCGCCATCTCTGGTGGTCCATTCAAGAAGAGCTACAATGTGGTTCGTGGTATCAGCGAGTTGGTTCCTGTGGATGTTTATATCCCTGGATGTCCTCCACGCCCTGAGGCTATCCTTTACGGTATGATGCAGTTGCAGCGTAAGGTAAAGGTTGAGAAATTCTTCGGTGGTGCCAACCACAAGATGACTCAGGATGAGAAGGAACTCTCTATGAGCAAGGGGGGTCTTCGCGGCTTGAGCAACGAGAACCTCTCTGACAGCGAGAAACTCGGACACAAAGAGCCTATCATCGTAACTGAAGTACCTGAGGATTTCGACCCTCAGAAAGGTCTAACTGATTAATATAATAAGGTATAAGAACATGAAACTGAATAATATTGAATTGAGTTTTGATAATTTCGCCTCAGAAATGGCGAAGTTGAAGAACGAGAAGCATTTCGACTACCTTGTTACCATCATCGGTGAAGACTTCGGTGAGGAAGGTCTCGGATGTATCTATATTCTCGAGAATACTCAGACCAACGAGCGCTGCTCGGTAAAGACCATCGCCAAGAAGGTAGATGGCAGTGATGTGATTCCTACAGTTATCAATCTCTGGAAGGTAGCTGACCTCCTGGAGCGTGAGGTATTCGATTTTGTCGGCATCAAGTTCCTGGGTCACCCAGATATGCGCCGTCTTTTCCTCCGCACCGATTTCCAGGGCTATCCATTGCGCAAGGACTTCGATATGAGTCCTGAGGCAAACAAGTTCCCTTGTACTGATGAGCCAGAGGATGACTTCACCATGGAGTATTCCTTGAGCGAAGATGGCCATCTCGTTGTTACAGAGAAACGTCGCTTTGATGAGAACGACTATGTTGTCAACATTGGTCCTAACCACCCATCTACCCATGGTGTGCTCAGATTGCAGACTGTTATTGATGGTGAGACCGTGAAGCGCATCTATCCACACCTCGGTTATATTCACCGTGGTATCGAGAAGATGTGGGAGAACATGACCTATCCTCAGACCTTGGCATTGACCGACCGTCTGAACTATCTTTCTGCGATGATGCACCGCCACGCTCTGGTTGGTGTTATCGAGGAGGCTATGGGTATCGAACTCTCAGACCGCATCCGCTACATCCGCACCATTATGGATGAGTTGCAGCGTATCGACTCACACTTGTTGTACCTCGGCTGTACTGCACAGGACTTGGGTGCCTTGACCGCATTCCTTTACTGTATGCGCGACCGTGAGCACGTATTGAACGTGATGGAGGAGACCACTGGTGGCCGTCTGATTCAGAACTACTACCGTATCGGTGGCCTTCAGGCAGATATCGACCCTAACTTCGTTCAGAACGTGAAGACCCTCTGCAAGTATCTCCGTCCGATGATTCAGGAGTACCTCGACGTATTCGGTGACAACGTGATTACTCACAATCGTCTCGAAGGCGTAGGCCCTATGAACCTTGAGGATTGTATCAACTATGCCGTAACCGGTCCTGCTGGTCGTGCATCAGGTTGGAAGAACGATACCCGCAAGCGTCATCCATACGATATGTACGACAAGGTGGAGTGGAAGGAAATCACCCTTACCGGTTGCGATTCAATGGATCGTTACTATGTACATATCCAGGAGTTGTATCAGAGCTTGGACATCATCGAGCAGTTGATTGACAACATTCCAGAGGGTGAGTACTACATCAAGCAGAAGCCAATTATCAAGGTTCCGGAGGGACAGTGGTACTTCTCTGTTGAGGGTGCCAGTGGCGAGTTTGGTGTATATCTCGACTCAAAGGGTGACAAGAGTCCATACCGTATGAAGATGCGTCCGATGGGTCTCTCACTCACAGGAGCTTGGATCCAATGCTCCGTGGTCAGAAGATCGCCGACCTCATCACTACAGGTGCAGCAATCGATTTCGTAATCCCTGATATTGATAGATAATTATGTTTGATTTTAGTATAGTAACAACATTCATCGACAATCTGCTTCGCCAGACCTTGGGTCTGGGCGACTTCCTGTCGATTCTGATAGAGTGCGTGCTCGTGGGTATCTGCATTTTGACAGCATACGCCCTCATCGCTATCGTACTTATCTTCATGGAGCGTAAGGTGTGTGCCTACTTCCAGTGCCGTCTCGGCCCTATGCGTGTAGGTCCTTGGGGTATCTTCCAGGTATTCGCCGACGTGCTCAAGATGTTGATCAAGGAGATCTTCGCTGTAGATAGAGCCGACAAGCTGCTCTACTACATGGCACCATTCCTCGTGATCATTGCCTCTGTAGGTACTTTCTCATTCCTTCCATGGAACAAGGGTGCTCATATTCTTGACTTCAACGTAGGTGTATTCCTTATCACAGCCGTAAGTTCTATCGGCGTGCTGGGTGTGTTCCTCGCAGGTTGGGCATCTAACAACAAGTACTCTGTGGTATCTGCCATGCGTGGTGCCGTACAGATGATTTCTTACGAGATGTCTCTCGGTCTCTGTCTGATTTCTGCAGTAGTTCTTACCGGCACCATGCAGGTAAGCGGTATCGTAGAGGCACAGACTGGTGCTTGGAACTGGTTGATTATCAAGGGTCATGTGCCAGCTATCCTGGCTTTCCTCGTATTCCTTGTAGCAGGTAATGCTGAGGCTAACCGTGTCCTTTCGACTTGGCTGAGGCTGAGAGTGAGTTGACCGCAGGTTACCACACAGAGTATTCAGGTATGGGCTTCGGTTTCTACTACCTGGCAGAGTACCTCAACCTCTTCGTGATTTCTGGTATCGCTTCTACCGTATTCCTCGGTGGTTGGGCGCCATTGAACATCGGTATCGAGGGCTTCGACAATCTGATGAACCTCATCCCAGGTTTCATCTGGTTCTTCGGTAAGACCTTTGCCGTGGTATGGCTCCTGATGTGGGTACGTTGGACATTCCCACGTCTGCGTATCGACCAGATTCTGAAGTTGGAGTGGAAGTATCTGATGCCATTGTCACTGGTCATCCTGATTTTGATGACAGTATGCGTAGCATTCGGATTCCACGGATAATCTTTAATACACATTATTATAATAATAAGAAAGTATGTCTAACAATTCATATTTCGGCGGTATTGCAGCGGGTTTGAAGACCCTCGCTATCGGTATGAAGACTACCATGAAGGAGTACTTTACACCAAAGAGCACAGAGCAGTATCCTGAGAACCGCAAGACTACACTCCACGTATCTCCACGTTTTCGTGGTCGCCTGGTCTTCGTTCGTGATGAGAACGAGGCTTACAAGTGTGTGGGTTGTACATTGTGTGAGAAGTCATGCCCTAACGATACCATCAAGATTGTAACCGAGATGGTGGAGGACCCAGAGACAGGCAAGAAGAAGCGCAAGCTGGTAGATTACCAGTACGACTTGGGCGACTGCATGTTCTGCGAACTCTGTGTCAACGCATGTAACTTCGGTGCAATCAAGTTTGTCAACGATTTCGAGAATGCAGTCTTCGACCGCAACAAGTTGGTGATGCACCTTGACAAGGAGGTTTATAAGGGCGGTAGCTTCCAAACCTCATCGATGGTGGTGCCCCATTGGAAATCGGTAAGTTTAACACCAAGACTAAGTAAGGAGGACTTTAGACAATGATAACAGCAAATTTATTTATGTTCGTCATCTTGGCAGTAGTCATCCTTGGCTCAGCCATCATGTGCGTGTTCACCAAGCGCATCATGCGTGCGGCAACCTTCCTGTTGTTCGTACTCTTCGGTGTAGCAGGCATGTTCTTCCTGCTCGACTATACTTATCTGGGTGCAGCTCAGATTTCTGTATATGCCGGTGGTATCACCATGCTTTATGTCTTCGCTATCCAGTTGGTATCAAAGCGTACTCTCCAGGGGCTTTTGGAGCATGTCAAGGGTAGCAAGATTGTAGGTCGCGCACTCGTCTGCCTCGTTGGTTTCGTAACCTTGGCAGTCATCGTGTTGAAGAATCACTTTATTGATATGGCTGCAACCGTAGCCGACACCGAGGTGCCAATGGACCAGGTAGGTTCTGCACTGGTAGGTGCTGACAAGTATGGCTATGTATTGCCATTCGAGTTTATCTCTGTATTCCTGTTGGCATGTATCATCGGTGGTATCTTAATCGCAAGAAAGGAGGATAAGAAATGATTCCAGTACAATATTTCTTCGTGCTCTCAGCACTCTTGTTCTTCATCGGAGTCTATGGCTTCTGTACACGCCGTAACCTCGTTGCCATGCTCATCTCCATCGAGCTTGTATTGAATGCAGCCGACCTGAACTTCGCTGTGTTCAACCGCATCCTCTTCCCAGGACAGTTGGAAGGTTTCTTCTTCACATTGTTCTCTATCGGAGTAGCAGCAGCCGAGACAGCCGTAGCGCTCGCTATTATTATCAACGTTTACCGCAACTATCACAGTGACCAGGTGAACAGTATTGAAAACATGAAATTCTAAAAGACAATGGAATACAATTATGCATTTTTGATACTTCTTCTGCCATTCCTGAGCTTCCTGGTTCTGGGACTTGTGGGTATGAAGATGAAAAGACCGGTAGCAGCACTCATCGGTACCGTATTGATGGGCTGTGTATTCGCGATGTCTGTCTATACAGCATACGAGTACTTCTTTGCAGTGGGGCGTGATGCCTCAACAGGTATGTACCCAACTGTTACCGTATTTAATTTCACATGGTTGAAGTTTACTGAGTTGCTCACCTTCAACATCGGTTTCCGTCTGAGCCCAATCTCTGTATTGATGCTCATCGTGATTACCACCGTCAGCTTCATGGTTCACATCTACAGCTTCGGCTATATGGCAGAGCGTGATGAGAACTACAAGGTTGAGGAATATGAGAAGGGTATGCAGCGTTTCTACGCTTACCTGAGCCTCTTCACCATGTCAATGTTGGGCTTGGTAGTAGCTACCAACATCTTCCAGATGTATCTGTTCTGGGAGTTGGTGGGTGTCTGCTCATACCTGCTCATCGGTTTCTACTATCCAAAGCATGCTGCAGTTCATGCCAGCAAGAAGGCGTTCATCGTAACCCGTTTCGCTGACCTCTTCTTCCTCATCGGTATCCTGTTCTACAGCTTCTATGTAGGAACCTTCAACTATGACTTGAATGCTCAGCCAGAGCTCAACTCTGCTTTGGCAGGTGCAGCTTGGGTAATGCCAACAGCTTTGTTCCTCATGTTCATCGGTGGTGCCGGTAAGAGTGCGATGTTCCCATTGCACATTTGGTTGCCAGATGCGATGGAGGGTCCAACACCTGTTTCTGCGTTGATCCACGCCGCTACCATGGTTGTAGCAGGTGTTTATCAGGTAGCCAGCCTCTTCCCAATCTGGGTACAGTATGCTCCTGAGGCTTTGCACTATGTAGCTTACATTGCAGCCTTCACCGCATTCTATGCAGCAGCTGTAGCTTGCTGCCAGCGTGATATCAAGCGTGGTCTGGCTTTCTCTACTATCTCTCAGATTGCCTACATGCTCGTAGCTCTCGGCGTTTGCTTCGCTGTAGATAACCACCATGGTGGTTTGGGTTACATGGCTGGTATCTTCCACCTGTTTACCCACGCTATGTTCAAGGCGTTGCTCTTCCTCTGCTCTGGTGCCATCATCGTCATCATCGGCAGCAACTTCAAGGATTACATGGGCGGTCTGCACAAGTATATGCCTATTACCAACATCTGCTTCCTCATCGGTTGCTTGGCGATTGCAGGTATTCCTCCATTCGCAGGTTTCTGGTCAAAGGATGAGATTATCTCAGCTTGCTTCCAGTTCTCTCCATTTATGGGCTGGTTCATGACAGTAGTTGCCGGTATGACTGCATTCTACATGTTCCGTCTCTACTACGTCATCTTCTGGGGACAGAGCTACTATGAGCTGGATCCAGAGAACCGTCGCAAGCCACAGGAGGTTCCTTTCGTGATGTGGGGTCCATTGGTATTCCTCGCCATCATCTCTTGCCTCTGTGGTTTGATTCCATTCGGTCACTTCGTTTCTGCTACAGGTCAGAGCTACGATATCCATATCGACATGAGTGTGGCAACAACCTCTGTTATCGTTGCTATCATCGGTATCGGTCTGGCTACTTACATGTATGCTCCTAAGAAGACTCCATTGGCAGACGCTTTGGCTAAGAAGATGCCTAAGTTGCACAAGGCAGCGTTGAACCGTTTCTATATCGACGATGCTTGGCAGTTCTTCACCCACAAGATTGTCTTCGGTTGCTTCTCAAAGCCAATCGCATGGTTCGACCGTCGCGTTATCGATGGTACCTTCAACTTCATGGCTTGGGGTACACAGGAGGCAGGTGAAACTATCCGCCCATGGCAGAGTGGTGATGTTCGCAGCTATGCTATCTGGTTCCTCACCGGTACCGTGGCATTGACATTGTGCCTGCTCGCACTTCTTTAATGAAAGTCTCACAATTAAGTAAATAGAAAAGAAATGAATTTAAGTATATTCGTCATAGTACCACTCCTGATGTTGCTCGGCCTCTGGTTGGCACGCAACGACAAGCAGGTTCGTGGTGTGATGGTAGCAGGTGCCAGCGTATTGCTCGGTCTCTCCATCTATTTGGTGTTTGCATTTCTCGAAGCTCGTGAGACAATGCCAGCCGACCAAGCTCCGATGCTCTTCACCTACTGTGTGCCTTGGTTTGAACCATTGCACATCAACTATTCACTCGGTGTGGATGGTATTTCAGTGGTGATGATTCTCCTGACTTCTATCATCGTGTTCACCGGTACATTTGCTTCCTGGCAGATGGAACCCATGAAGAAGGAATACTTCCTCTGGTTCACGCTCCTGAGCATCGGTGTATATGGCTTCTTCATCTCTATCGACATGTTTACCATGTTCATGTTCTATGAGGTTGCGCTGATTCCTATGTACCTCCTCATCGGTGTATGGGGTAGTGGTGCAAAGGAGTATTCAGCCATGAAGTTGACTTTGATGTTGATGGGTGGTTCAGCCCTTTTGGTTATCGGTATCCTGGGAATCTACTTCTACAGTGGTGCTCAGACCTTCGAAATCCTCGATATCGCTCACCACACCAATGGTGCTCATGCGATTCCAGGGAGTGTGCAGAACGTGTTCTTCCCATTGCTCTTCATCGGTTTCGGTATCCTCGGTGCGCTGTTCCCATTCCACACATGGTCTCCTGATGGTCACGCCAGTGCGCCGACAGCCGTATCTATGTTGCACGCCGGTGTATTGATGAAGCTTGGTGGTTACGGTTGCTTCCGTATCGCCATGTTCCTCTTGCCAGCTGCTACTCACGGTTTCTGGATCAAGGTGTTCCTCGTGCTGACTACTATCTCTATCGTATATGGTGCTTTGTCAGCATGTGTACAGACCGACTTGAAGTACATCAACGCTTACTCATCAGTTTCTCACTGTGGTATGGTGCTCTTCGCTCTCTGTATGATGACCGAGACTGCTGCTACTGGTGCAATCCTCCAGATGTTGTCTCACGGTTTGATGACCGCCCTCTTCTTCGCCGTTATCGGTATGATTTATCATCAGGCTGGTACACGTGACGTACGTTATCTGGGTGGTTTGATGAAGATTATTCCATTCCTCTCTGTAGGTTATGCAGTAGCTGGTTTGGCTAACCTCGGTTTGCCAGGTTTCTCAGGTTTCGTAGCCGAGATGACCATCTTCGTAGGTTCTTTCCAAAATGCAGATACATTCCATCGCGTATGTACCATCATCGCATGTACCTCAATCGTTGTAACAGCGGTTTACATCTTGCGTTGTGTAGGTAAGATCCTTTATCAGAAGGTTCCTAATCCAAAGTTGGAGAAGCTTCACGATGCTACCTGGGACGAGCGTATCGCTGTAGCAGGTCTTATCGCCTGCGTTGCAGGTCTCGGTATGTTCCCACTCTGGGCAGAGGAGATTATCATGGACGCTGTCGGTCCTATCTTTAGTGTAATCATGTAATAAATATCAGAAGAAATGAATTACAGTCAATTTTTAAATATGATTCCAGAAGCTACCCTGATGGTAGTTCTGTTGATCACTTTCATTGCTGACTTCTGCAGTTGCAAGAGCGCAGACCGTAAGTGGTTCAATCCTCTGGTATGTCTCTTGATGGTGGCTCACATTGCCATCAATATCTTCCCAACAGAAGCCACAGAGGCATTTGGTGGCATGTACACAACAGGTCCTGCTGCCGGTGTTTTGAAGACTATCCTGGCGCTGGGTACCCTCATCGTAATGGTACAGGCTAAGGAGTGGTTGAGCCGCAAGGACACAGCCTTCAAGGAGGGTGAGTTCTATATGCTGATTATCTCTACCTTGCTCGGTATGAACATGATGGTTAGTGCCAACCACTTCCTCCTGTTCTTCCTCGGTCTCGAAATGGCATCTGTGCCAATGGCTTGCTTGGTAGCATTCGATAAGTACCGTCACAATTCTGCTGAGGCAGGAGCTAAGTTCATCCTTACTGCTACTTTCTCAAGTGGCGTGATGATCTACGGTATCTCTCTGCTCTATGCTGCTTGTGGTACTTTGTACTTCGATGATATCGCAAAGGTTATCTCTAGCATCACCATTGACCATCGCCGGTATGGTATTCTTCTTCAGTGGTCTCGGTTTCAAGAATTTCCTTGGTTCCTTTCCACTTCTGGACCGCCGATTCATACCAGGGTGCACCAACTACTGTTACAGGTTATCTGTCAGTAGTATCTAAGGGTGCTGCAGCGTTTACTCTCTGCGCTATCCTCATGAAGGTGTTCCAGCCAATGGTAGAGTACTGGACCGTGTTGCTTTACATCGTGATTGTACTTTCTATCACTATCGCCAACCTGTTTGCCATCCGTCAGAGCGACCTGAAGCGTTTCATGGCATTCTCTTCTATCTCTCAGGCAGGTTACATCATGTTGGCTGTGGTAGGTAACTCAGCGATGAGCGTGAGCGCCCTGACTTATTATGTATTGATTTACGTAGTAGCCAACCTGAGCGTCTTCACCATCATCTCATCTATTGAGGAGCACAACAACGGTACAGTTCAGATGGACAGCTACAATGGTTTGTACAAGACTAACCCACGCCTGGCATTCCTGATGACCTTGGCATTGTTCTCATTGGGTGGTATTCCTCCATTCGCCGGTATGTTCTCGAAGTTCTTCGTGTTCATGGCAGCAGTTGGTACACACGACATCCACACCACATTGGGAGCCTGGGCATACGGCGTAGTATTCATCGCGTTGGTAAACACAGTTATCAGCTTGTACTACTATCTGCTCATCGTGAAGGCTATGTTCATCAAGCACAGCGATAATCCGCTTCCTACTTTCCAGAGCGCATGCTCAACCAAGTTGGCGCTTGCAATCTGCACCGTAGGTATCGTAGCATTCGGTATTTGCTCATTCGTCTTCGACTGGATTTCAGTTGCAGTGAATGCGTAAATCATCAATAATTTATAAAAATCCCAGCAATCGGTAAAAGATTGCTGGGATTTTTTTTGGTATTGTCTGAATTTTGCAGTAATTTTGCACCCCGAAAGAGGCATGGTGCCTCAAGTAATCAATAATAAATATTAATTAATCAATCAATATAAAAAGGATGGATAAGTTACCAATGAATGATGTTCCGATGCTCGTAAGCGCCATCAACTTCCTGCTTCGTGACCACGAGTTTGAAACACTCGATGAGATTTGTAATCACTTCAATGTGAACCGTGCGGCATTAGAAGCCCAAATGGCTACCCAAGGTTTTGAGTGGTCAGAGCAGCAGAAGAAATTCTGGTAAAACCCACACGCCCAGAAATGTATAGTCAGCACACCCTGTAAGGGCAGAAGCTCCTAGCCCAGGGCAACACCCTGGGTAAATATAATTGCATTTAATACGCCCTGTAAGGGCAAAAGCTTTTAAAAAAATATAAATTGTAAATTATTAATTAATTATGACTCCTCCTCGACCCTTGTGGAAGTCTGTACAAGACTATGTTTTGATTGCGATAGGTATGATATCCTACGCTATTGGATGGAACGTGTTCCTCTTGCCAACCAATGTAACAGCAAGCGGACTTCCTGGTATCTCCAGTATTATCTATTGGGCCACCGGTTGCCCTGTGCAAATTCCGTATTTTATCGTCAACGCCACCTTATTAATATGTGCGTTCAAGATTTTGGGAGCAAAGTTCTGTGTCAAGACTGTTTATGCCGTTATAGTGGTAACCATCCTGACCTCATTCTTCTCCAGCCGTTTAGGTGATTTTCATCTTTTGGAAAACCAACCTTTATGGGCTGCTTTCCTGGGTGCCGTTTTCTGTGGCTGCGGAATCGGTCTCGGTTTCTCGGTTGGTGGAAGTACGGGTGGTACGGATATCATCGCAGCTATCGTCAACAAGTATCGCGACATTTCTCTTGGTAGAGTGATTATGATATGCGACATCTTCATCATCAGTTCCAGCTATCTGGTGGTACACGATTGGGAGAAGGTGTTATATGGTTATGTAGTTCTTTGCGTTCAGGCATTCTGCATCGACCAGGTGGTAAACAGCAGAAGACGAAGCGTACAGTTCTTTATCATTTCACAGAAGTATGAGGAGATAGGCAAGCGCATCAATGTAGATGCTGATAGGGGAGTAACGGTGGTGAATGCCAGCGGTTTTTATTCCGGTCAGGATGTGAAGATGCTTTTCGTGTTAGCCAAGCAGCGTCAGGCTCCTGCTATCTTCCGTCTTATCAGCGAGATTGATCCCCATGCCTTTGTCAGTCAGAGTGCTGTTATCGGTGTGTATGGTGAAGGTTTTGACAAGATTAAATATAAAAGCAAAAAAGAGCACGGAGTTTAATATTCCGTGCTTTTTTGTGCATCAGGAAAAGTCAAGAGGGTGAATCATAAACTTATGACACACCCTCACTTTACCAAAAGAGCAAGTACGGGTTCAGTAAGTTCAGTGGAAGGGTAGCAACTCAAGTAGTTCAGTCAAGCAACTCAAGTAGTTCAGTAAGACAATTCAAGTAGTTCAGTAAGCGAGTTCAGACGTCTCAGTTAGCTGATGCAGACTTCTCGATAAGCTACAGATACGTCTCCGTTAGCTTACGCAGTAATATCTGTAACCCGATGCAGTCATATCCGTAACCCGATGCAGTCATATCCGTAACCCAGCGCAGCCATATTCGTAACCCAGCGCAGCCTTCATATGAACTAATTTTATGTAATCATCTATCATCCATCACGATTTGCATGTATCATACATTTTAATATGTTAATATACAGACACTTGAATAACGTGATAGATACTTCAATAACGGAAATATCCATCACGCTATTCATCACGATTTTCTCACTACACTTTATCAGATACTGCATATCATTGTTGAAAAGTTTGCGATGGATGTGACTTATATTGATTAGCTTTTTTAAAAATGTCGTCAGCTTAAGTTTGCGACATCTTTATAATCCATTTCATGTTGTTTTTATATTACCATCAACAATTGCAGCAAAGCCTTAAAGCCGCCCTTGTTCTTTTCTTCTTTGAATACTTTAAGAACTTTCTTCTCTATGATATACTTCTTAAAATTATTCCGGTAAGTAGGATGGGAGAGTAATATCCAAAGTTCCTGGTCAATGTAGGCGTACTGGGTATTCCTGTCTAGCCATGCTCTTGAAGGAGACTCTGTTTTTACTTCTCCAATAATTTTAATTTGTTCTATCTCTATATCCCTTAAAAAAATCCAAGCAAAAAATTAAGCACAATATCAAAAAACTTTTGCAGAAATAAAAATCCCTTGTCCAAATATCTATGTTTGGACAAGGGATATCTTAATTTTCAACTAGTTTAGACGGCTATTCCAGACCATCACCAGGATTAGTGGTAGTACTACCACCCGAAGTTGAATCACCACCTGATGGGATTGTTGTTCCACCCACCACGCTGCTAGCTCTTCTCACGCTAGCTACACTGTTGAGGTTGGCATTGCTCAAGATACCAGTGGCACGAGCACGGAGTTTTACGCTGCCAATGTTGTTGGCCACGCTGAAGTCAGCCTCTGTCTTTGCACCTTCCTTGTTACGGATACCGACCGAGAAGATGGCGAGATTGTCAATCTTCACATTCTTGCCAGCCAAGAGCTGCTCCTTGATACACTTTACCATCGCTGTCATCATGCCCAGGCACATTGCCTCAGAAAAACCCGTGTTATGCTCCTCCATGTGCTTGGCAAGAGCTGCGAGATTCATCGTTTCCTCCACTACAGGGTAAGCGTACCACTTGCCGTAAGCAGGACTTTTCTTGTTCTTGTTTTCTTTTACTACATACTTAATCATAATGATAAAAATTTTGAGTTAACTACTGCCGACTCCGCTCTTCTCTTTACCCACAGCCTCATACTCTTCGCCCATAGGCGTATGAGAAAAGCTTCATCGCATAACCCCTTAGGATTACATTGCAAATATACCACTTTTCTCTTCGCCGACTATACGATGCCATACGTTGCGTGAGATAGCAAACGTTAGAGGGACATTCTTAGTAGGAAAGCCTTGGCTATCCCCTAGAATGCCCCTCTTTACCTTATGGCTCACCCAGGTATTCAGCGATTACCGCCACCTGCTTGGGTGTGAAAAACTTGTCCGACTTGCGGTAGCCCATCTTCATCAGTCCCTCGCTCAACTCAGGATTGCGATGAATCCACGACATGAGATGATTGACTGCTGTATGGGCAGAACCTGCATCTGGAAAATACAACATGGCAAGCTCTGACTTGCCGTATGCCTTTACCTTGAATTCCATCATATTTTTCTCAGTTTTTACATTGATATACGATATAATGATTACAACCTTGCAGGGCGTAAGTATCATACTTAGGAGCCTTAAGTAGTATAGTTAGCACTCACAAAGATAATACTTACACCCCAAAAACAAGATACTTATTTCTCCTCAACTTTAGCCTTACAATAAAAGCCACGACGAAGAGGAGTGATGATGCGATACACATTGCTCATCTGGCTGAGCATCCTTTGTGCGGTTCGCTTGCAGATTTTCTTCGTCTCAGCGCAGGCTAAGAAGTCGGCTGTGCGAAACTCGCCATCAGGAAGCGACTGGTAGACGCTAAGTTCATCAGCGTTTAAGTTCACCCCCGAATTGGCAAAAGGATTTTCATTCTCCTTGGCTAATACTGCATACACACGAGCCGTATGGTTGATGAGGCAACCCATGATGCTCATTGCTGTATGGAAATCACGGTCATCACACACCAAGCTCGCTCATCAGCAGTGAAAATGTCATCCTTCTTGTTCCAATCCGACAAACGACGCAGGGCAGTCAACACCATTGCATAACGGAAGTTGGCAAGAGCCATACGAAACACAAAGGCATTGAAACCTGCTCCCAACATCTGAAACTGCTCGCAAAGTGTCTCTTCGTAGGTGGAGAGAAATTCCTGCTGCTGTGCCTTGCTCATGACAAACTGGATAGGATTGCCCTTTCTCTCCAACAGAGCGTGATAGAGAGGCAATAAGTCCTCGCCCATCTGCTTATAGGTGTCTTCCAAAGGGGAGTCGCTACGGGCGAATACATCGTGAAACTCCACCGTGTCGTCAGGCAGGTTGTAGAACTGGAATCTACTGCCCAAACCATTCTCAAACGATGGGAAAAGACGAGGTATCTGGCCAGGAGTGCAGGTGATGAACGCTGAGAGACGTGGATTTTCGATATCGATATGGATTTTATCACTCACACGATTCATAGAAACCGTCTCGTGATGATACGCCTTGCGTAATAAATCAGAGTAGTGACCATAGTCGGAATCTAGCATATTCGACACGGTATCAGCCTCTGTCTCATACATTATGCCCCATCCACCGTTGGCATCGAGGGCACGATATACAGCAGAAGAAGAGCTATTGCCTGGCATAAATGGGTCGCGAAAGACAGGCTCCTTAGGAACTGGTCCACGCTCGCCCTTGTTCTTACCCTTGCCCTGAGCCTCATAAGCAGCCATATCCTCATCATACTGAGCCTTCGAAGCCTCAAATTGTTGACGCATCTCCCTTTTCTCTGGTCGGGCCAACAGCTTGCAGAAAATCAAATCTCCCTTTTTTGTTGCGGCAGAACCATATATGTTGGTAAAAAGCGGTGCAAATACACGATGACCATCATATATGCCGTAGATACCACTCTGTTCTTCGGTCGAACCATTGGTACCACCCATCAACCCCGACACCACATTCAGAACGCCCAATAACATCTTGTCTCTGCTCACAGTATCCTGATGGATTTTATAGATGTCATGGAGCCAAATAGGCAAGTCATTCTCATTCACCTTATCGGAGAAAGTGTAACCTGTAGTAATAGTTTGCGCCACTGGTGCCATAGTGCCATGTGCCATTTCCTTATCCAAAATACCAGAATTCTTATATTTTTCTATATTTTCTATATTTTTGGCATTTGGCACATTGGCGCAAGTGGCATGAACTGTCTCCTCTCTTGCGATAGTTTTCAGGTCGACGCCAACATCCTTAGCCATCTTGAAGAAGGTTTGGATGGTGATGCCTTTTCCATTACCCTTCATGCAACTCGTATATTTCTTGTCGCACTCCTCATAATTGTATTCGGCGTTCATGCTGCTCAACTGGTGAAAGAGTTCTCTTCCATCCTCACCCAACCCATCGACTAGGGCGAAACCTAATTTGATCCACTCTTCGTAAGGGGTCGTAATGTCAATATGACGATTTACGAGTGTGAAAACAATGAACTTCACCTCGTCATAAAGATAGACATCCCCACTTGGAGCATCCTTTTTTTCGATGTCCTCCTACGCTTTTTTTGTGCAAAGTCTCTTGCTTTGTCTTGTCTTTCCCTGGTACGGAGGTTCCATTAACAGTACCTGTACCTGCATAAACATCCAGGTCGAACTGATTCAAGTTGTCCTCCTTATTTTCTGCCTGTTTGTTATTTTCCATATTGTTATCCTTATAAATTTCTTTTTTCATAATCATGGAAATTTAAAATAATTGAAAGCTAGGGTTAATTACCATATTTGCATCCCAGCAGAGGAAACATGCCGAGCTACATTTGCTGGCGCCGAGTCAGCCTCCAAACCATAAGTCAGGAGGAGATAGTTGCGCACGGCTCGATACCATTTTTCGTGGGAACCACGAGAGAGGTCGATATGCGTAACCCACTTCACTCCATCGCCACGCGGACTGGTAAACATCAGCATGGTTTCGAAGTATCGGTCTTGTTCCAGCAGATGTCTAGCCTTCCAAAGGTTCTCATTTCCACCGAGGTGGTCGAAGTCGAAACAGAGTAGTCCCGAGTGCTGTAAGAGTCCATTTTGGTTACGGTAGGCAAATGTTCCACTGAAGGTAGCGAATGGCAAAAAGCTAGCCTTGAAGAGCTTTTGCTCCTTCTCGTCTTTAATGCCCCTAAGTTGCTCGGTGAGTTGCATCATCTTCATCGAGTTCATCCAACAATATACATCCTCCAGGGTACCTTGCTTATAAGGTCTCTGGCTAGATGGCTTGTTGATGCCTGCAGCAAAGAGGCTGAAACGAGCTGGTGTTACATCTTTCATGTCATTTCGTCTTTAGGAAGTTCGACACTAGCGATGGCTTCTGCATGAGCATTAGTCTCGCTTACTCTTTCAGCCGCCATTCGCTTGCGATAGGCGACAGCCAATGGTGTGTTGGCGTGGAGAAGCATATCAGCGATTGCTTCTCCGAGCGTTAATACCTTGTTCATAATACTTTGGGTATTAAAACGTTGTCCTAGCACTTACTTGGGTTATATAGGACAACTTATGTTATTCGTCCCCAAGCCATCGGACCGTGCTCAGTTTTATACTGCTGACTAACATCTTATAAAAAGAATGCAGCAGAATTCCGATGTTCTAGAATTCTGCTGCAAAGATACAATATGAGGAAATGTGAGTTCACCTTTTCTCACCTTTTCTCACGTTTACTCATCTATATTCAACTAAATTCAACTAATTTACTCAAATTAATAAACTGTTTTTAAATATATTTGTTTACCCGTTGGCGGAATTAATTTAGCGCATACTTAACCCTGCCAATCGGTCTGTTGTTTACATAATTAATATATTGCAAGACTGTAAATGCGCTAATTTTCCCGATGATTCGGGTAAACAGTCCTG
>ENA-OQHV01000006-OQHV01000006.1-human-gut-metagenome-genome-assembly--contig:-NODE-6-length-43716-cov-2.038014_pt1 | contig 43716 bp, 38 predicted proteins | sample MGYA00242641_ERZ504732 | MGnify/ENA primary metagenome ERZ504732 (study PRJEB26092, sample SAMD00036222) | human gut metagenome | host: Homo sapiens | study: EMG produced TPA metagenomics assembly of the...
TGTTGGTGATGAACCCATCATTATAGTTATTGGTAATTTCCTCAACCTCCTTGCGACCGCGCTCAACAATAGCTTCCTTCTCTGGTGGAATAATAATATCACCAAGGTTGAATGACAATCCTGCGACATAAGCCATACGATAACCTAAGTTCTTGATTCCATCAAGGAATTCACAAGCCTTAGCCATACCAACAGCCTTGATAACATTAGAAATCAAACCACGGAGGGTTTTCTTGGAAATCACATCATTGAAGAAGCCAACTTCATCAGGAATGATACCATTAACGATGACACGTCCAACAGAAGTTTCTACCATTCGTTTCTGGATTGTACCATCAACCAAGTCGTCAACTACAACCTTAATCAAAGCATGAAGATCACATCGGCCCTCGTTACGAGCAATCAATGCCTCTTCAGGACCATAGAATGTCAAGCCCTCACCCTTTGCACCTGGACGAATCTTAGTAATATAGTAAAGACCAAGCACCATATCCTGAGAAGGAACGGTGATAGGCGCACCATTAGCTGGGTTGAGAATGTTATGACTCTGGAGCATCAGGATTTGAGCCTCCAAAACAGCCTCATTGCTCAATGGAAGGTGAACAGCCATCTGGTCACCATCGAAGTCGGCGTTGAACGCTGTACATGCCAATGGATGCAACTGAATAGCCTTACCCTCAATCATCTTAGGCTGGAATGCCTGGATACCGAGTCGGTGAAGCGTAGGGGCACGGTTCAACATAACCGGATGACCCTTCATTACATTCTCAAGAATATCCCAGATAACTGGCTCGCGACGATCAACAATCTTCTTGGCACTTTTTACAGTCTTTACGATACCACGCTCTATCAACTTACGGATGATAAATGGTTTGTAAAGCTCTGCAGCCATCAGTTTTGGAAGACCACACTCACCCATCTTCAACTCTGGACCTACAACGATTACAGAACGGGCAGAATAGTCAACACGCTTACCCAGCAAGTTCTGACGGAAACGACCCTGCTTACCCTTTAAAGAGTCAGAGAGTGACTTCAAAGGACGATTGCTCTCACTCTTAACAGCAGAACTCTTGCGTGAGTTGTCGAACAAGCTGTCAACAGCCTCCTGCAACATACGCTTCTCGTTACGGAGAATAACCTCAGGAGCCTTGATCTCAACCAATCTCTTCAAACGGTTGTTACGGATAATCACACGACGATAGAGGTCATTCAAGTCTGATGTTGCAAAACGACCACCATCCAATGGTACCAACGGACGAAGCTCAGGTGGAGTAACAGGAATAATCTTCATGATCATCCATTCTGGCTTATTAATACCTTTACTAGCACGGAAACCTTCTACAACTTGCAGACGCTTCAGAGCCTCAGTTTTACGCTGCTGACTTGAATCGTTATTTGCGCGATCGCGGAGTTCGTATGACAAAGAGTCAAGGTCTACATTCTGGAGCAACTGATAAATTGCTTCAGCACCCATTTTTGCGATAAACTTATTAGGGTCCGTATCGTCCAAAAGTTCATTGTCACCATTAGGATCATACTGGTCAAGAAGAGCCATATATTCATCTTCTGACAAGAGATCAAGTTTGTGAGAACCGTTCAATTCAAGACCATCAGCATCAGTCTTTCCCTCAAGAATACCAGGCTGGATAACTACATACTTCTCGTAGTAAATGACAGCATCAAGTTTCTTGGTCGGCATACCCAAAAGGTAACCAATCTTATTTGGAAGAGAACGGAAATACCAAATATGAGCAACAGGTACGACAAGCTCAATGTGACCAGAGCGTTCACGACGAACTTTCTTCTCTGTAACCTCTACACCGCATCGGTCGCAGACGATTCCCTTATAACGGATACGCTTGTACTTGCCGCAGGCGCATTCATAGTCCTTAGTAGGACCAAAAATACGCTCGCAGAACAAGCCATCACGCTCCGGCTTATATGTACGATAATTAATGGTTTCCGGTTTAGTAACCTCACCATACGAATTTTCCAAGATCTCCTCTGGCGAAGCGAGACCGATGGTAATCTTCGTAAAATTATTCTTTACCTTTGTATCTTTTTTGAAAGCCATGTTTCTATATATAAATTAGGGGTTCTCAAAATTAATCAAGTTTGATGCTCAAACCAAGGCCACGAAGCTCATGGAGCAATACGTTAAGTGACTCAGGAATACCAGGAGTTGGCATTGGATCGCCCTTTACGATTGCTTCGTATGCCTTGCTACGTCCTACAACATCATCTGACTTAACAGTCAGGATCTCCTGCAAAACGTGGCTTGCACCGAATGCCTCGATAGCCCAGACCTCCATCTCTCCGAATCGCTGACCACCAAACTGTGCTTTACCACCAAGTGGCTGTTGTGTAATCAAAGAGTATGGACCGATAGAACGAGCGTGCATCTTATCCTCAACCATATGACCCAACTTCAAGAAGTAAGTCATACCAACAGTAGCTGGCTGGTCAAACTGCTCTCCTGTCTCACCATCATAAAGGTAAGTAGAGCAGAAACGTGGCAAGCCTGCCTTATCTGTCCATTCAGAGAGATCATCCAATTTAGCACCATCAAAGATAGGAGTAGCAAACTTTACACCCAACTTTTTACCTGCAGCACCCAAGATACACTCGAATATCTGACCAAGATTCATACGTGAAGGCACACCCAATGGATTCAATACCATATCAACAGGACGACCGTCAGCCATAAATGGCATATCCTCCAAACGAACTACCTTAGACACAATACCCTTATTACCATGACGACCGGCAAGTTTATCACCAACCTGGATCTTACGCTTCTTAGCAATATATACCTTAGCCATCTGAAGAATACCTGATGGAAGTTCATCACCAATAGTGATAGCAAACTTACGACGCTTTAATTCAGCATCAAGTTGCTTATACTTGCGGATATAGTTCATAATAAGTCTCTGAATCAAGCCATTGGTATGCTCATCCTTAGTCCACTTATTAGACTGAACACCATCATACTCCAAATTCTTCAAGGCTGTAGCAGTAAAGGTACTGCCCTTGGTGATAATCTCAGCACCTGTATAATCCTTAACACCCTCAGAAGTCATACCTTCTGTAAGCGTAAGTAACTTGTCTACGAGGATATCCTTCAAGTCATCACCCTTTGCCTCATACTCCTCATCAATCTTAGCAAGAATAATCTTATCCTGCTTCTTTGACTCACGGGTCTTGATAGCACGAGAGAACAACTTCTTGTCAATAACAACACCGCTCAATGATGGATTTGCCTTCAATGAAGAATCCTTCACATCACCAGCCTTATCACCAAAGATAGCGCGAAGCAACTTCTCTTCTGGTGAAGGATCACTTTCACCCTTAGGCGAAATCTTACCAATCATGATATCACCTGGTTCAATTCTTGCACCAACACGCACGATACCATTATCATCAAGATCCTTTGTAGCTTCCTCGCTGACATTAGGGATATCAGATGTAAATTCCTCTACTCCACGCTTAGTTTCACGGACATCAAGAGAGTATTCGTCAACATGTACAGATGTCAATACGTCATCACGAACCATACGTTCAGAAATAACAACAGCATCCTCATAGTTGTAACCCTTCCAAGGAATATAGCTACAAGCAAATTACGGCCCAAAGCCAACTCACCGTTTTCTGTCGCATAACCCTCAGTCAGGATATCCCCCTTCTTTACACGCTGTCCCTTATTACAGATAGGACGCAAGTCGATGGTCATATTCTGGTTGGTACGACGGAACTTAGGAATACGATACTCCTTCAAAGCTGGTTCGAAGCTTACAAACTCATCGTCTTCTGTGCGATCGTAAAGGATACGGATAGTTGTAGCATCAACATATTCGATAACGCCCTCACCTTCTGCAGTAACCATAGTACGTGAATCCTCACAAACTTGCTTCTCAAGACCAGTACCAACTATTGGTGCATCATTATGAAGCAATGGTACAGCCTGACGCATCATGTTACATCCCATCAACGCACGGTGACCATCATCATGCTCCAAGAATGGAATCAAACCTGCGGATACAGAAGCAATCTGCTGTGGAGAGACGTCAACATAATCAACTTGATCCGGACCTACAACAGGATAATCAGCATCCTGACGACACTTTACTACATCACGAATGAAAGAACCATCAACAGTCAAAGGCGCATTACCCTGACCGATAATCTTAGACTCTTCATCCTCAGCTGTCAAGTATACAACATCCTCATTAGCCATATCGACCTTGCTATCATTCACCTTACGGTAAGGAGTAACAATAAAACCAAGATCATTAATCTTTGCATACATACAGAGAGAAGAAATCAAACCGATGTTTGGACCTTCAGGACTCTCAATAGGACAAAGACGACCATAGTGTGTATAATGTACGTCACGAACCTCGAAACCGGCACGCTCACGAGACAAACCACCAGGACCTAAGGCAGAAAGACGACGCTTATGAGTTACCTCAGCCAGAGGGTTAGTCTGGTCCATGAACTGTGACAATGGATTAGTTCCAAAGAAAGAATTGATAACACTAGAAATTGTCTTAGCATTAATCAAATCTGTTGGAGTAAACACCTCATTGTCGCGAACATTCATACGTTCACGGATAGTACGGGTCATACGTGCCAAACCAATAGAGAACTGGTTAGCCAACTGCTCACCTACAGTACGAACACGACGATTAGACAAGTGGTCGATATCGTCAACTGTTGCACTAGAGTTGATCAGCTGAATAAGATATTTAATGATCTCAATAATATCTTCCTTAGTCAAGACACGAACATCAATGTCAGTATCAAGATTCAATTTCTTATTGATACGATAACGACCTACCTCACCCAGATCATAACGCTTATCCGAGAAGAACAGGTTTTGGAAAACCTCACGTGCACTTGCGTCATCTGCAGGATCAGCATTACGCAACTGACGATAGATATAGTTAACAGCTTCCTTCTCAGAGTTACTTGGATCCTTTGCCAAAGTATTGAAGATAATAGTAAACTTGTTGGCAGCTTCCTCATCCTTATGAAGCAGAACAGTCTGCGCTCCACTCTCAACAATCTCCTCAATATTATCAGCAGTAAGTTCAGTCTCACGCTCCATGATTACTTCATTACGCTCGATAGATACTACTTCACCAGTATCCTCATCAACGAAGTCCTCATTCCAACTCTTCAAAACACGAGCAGCAAGCTTACGACCAATAGCAGCCTTCATATTCTTCTTGTTAACCTTCACCTCCTCGGCGAGATCAAAAATCTGAAGAATATCCTTATCCTGTTCGTAACCAATAGCACGCAACAATGTGGTTACAGGCAATTTCTTCTTACGATCGATATATGCATACATTACATTGTTAATGTCAGTTGCAAATTCAATCCAGCTTCCCTTGAAAGGAATGATACGAGCAGAATAAAGCATGGTACCATTTGCATGAACACCCTGGCTAAAGAACACACCAGGAGAGCGATGAAGCTGAGAAACAACAACACGCTCAGCACCATTAATCACGAAAGTACCATTATCGGTCATATATGGGATAGTACCAAGGAACACATCCTGAATAAATGTACCGAAATCCTCATGATCAGGATCAGTACAATACAGTTTCATCTTAGCCTTCAAAGGTACACTATATGTAAGACCACGCTCCAAACACTCATCAATAGAATAGCGAGGAGGGTCGATATAGTAATCCAAGAACTCAAGAACGAAATTGTTACGTGTATCGGTAATAGGGAAATTCTCAGAGAACACCTTATACAAACCGTCATTCTTGCGTTCCTCAGGCGGAGTATCCAACTGTAAGAAGTCCTTGAAAGACTTTAACTGCACATCGAGGAAATCCGGATATGGATACGGATTATGCACGCTGGCAAAATTTACTCTGTTATCAACAATTTTTGTAGCCATTAGAAGTTATTAAATGGGTTTTATTAATAATATAATAAAAGACACAAAAAGGTTAGGACTCACCTACTTGGAGAATCCTAACCATTTATATAAAAAATGTATTACTCTAATTACTTGAGCTCTACCTTAGCACCGGCCTCTTCGATAGCCTTCTTAAGGTTCTCAGCCTCGTCCTTAGCTACACCTTCCTTGATTGTAGAAGGAGCACCGTCTACGAGATCCTTAGCCTCTTTCAAACCGAGACCACAAGCCTCCTTAACAGCCTTTACAACCTGGAGCTTAGCGCCACCAACCTCAGCGAGGACTACGTCGAATGTAGACTTCTCCTCAGCTGCAGCTGCACCACCAGCAGCAGGACCAGCAGCTACAGCTACAGCTGCAGCAGCAGGCTCAATACCATACTCGTCCTTGAGGACTGTTGCCAACTCATTAACTTCCTTAACAGTAAGATTTACTAACTCTTCTGCAATAGCTTTGATATCTGCCATTTTATTCTAAATTTTATTTTTGTTTATACTATAATTAATGATAACATTGTGATTGATTACTCAGGACGCTCGCCCAATGTCTTAAGCACACCATGAATAGTGTTGCTTCCTGATTGAAGAGCTGAAACAACGTTCTTTGCAGGTGACTGGAGCAAAGCAACAATCTCTGCGATAACTTCGTTCTTGCTCTTGAGAGCTGAAAGTTCTGCAAGTTTGTCTGCGCCAACGTAGAAGCTTTCCTCTGCATAAGCAGCCTTCAGTGTTGGAACACCTTCCTTGTCATATTCCTTCAACAACTTAGCTGGTACATTAGCTGTATTGGCAAACATTACAGCAGTAGTACCCTTCAAGCAGCCATAGAGCTCAGAGAAATCGATATCTGAAGCCTCGAACGCCTTGTGAAGCAAGGAATTCTTAACAACAACCATCTTAATCTCGCTCTGGAAGCACTTACGACGGAGTGCGCTTGTCTTCTCAGCATTCAATCCTGTAACATCTACAAGATAGAAATGAGGAAACTCCTGCAACTTCTGTCCAAGTTCAGCGATAATAGTATCTTTAACTTCTTTCTTCATTTTACAAAACTTTTAGAGTTATTCAACTGATTTAGGATCAATCTTGATACCCTTACTCATAGTGCTAGAAATAAAGATACTCTTGATATATGTACCTTTAGCAGCAGCAGGCTTCAGCTTGATAACTGTGTTGATGAATTCCTTAGCATTTCCATAGATCTGCTCAGGAGTCATGCTAACCTTACCGATTGAAGTATGGATAATACCAGCCTTATCAACCTTAAAGTCAATCTTACCTTGCTTAACTTCCTTTACTGCCTTAGCAACATCCATAGTTACAGTGCCACTCTTAGGGTTAGGCATCAAACCACGAGGACCGAGTACACGACCCAAAGGACCAATCTTACCCATACAAGAAGGCATTGTGATGATGACATCAATATCTGTCCAACCACCCTTAATCTTCTCAACGTATTCGTCAAGACCTACATAATCAGCGCCTGCTTCCTTAGCAGCAGCTCCTGATCAGGAGTACAGAGTGCGAGCACACGAGTAACCTTACCTGTTCCGTTTGGCAATGAAACAACGCCACGAACCATCTGGTTAGCCTTACGTGGATCAACACCTAAGCGTACATCAATATCAAGAGATGCATCAAACTTGGTAGTGGTAATTTCCTTTACCAACTCTGAAGCCTCCTTCAATGTGTATGCCTTCCCTGCTTCAACCTTATCAGCTACTGATTTTTGATTTTTTGTCAGTTTACTCATTTTTCTAATTGAAGTTTTAAATTATTTACCAGGGAAGTCCCCTTTTACAGTAATACCCATACTTCTTGCAGTACCAGCGATGAGCTTCATAGCTGATTCTACAGTAAAGCAGTTCAAGTCCTTCATCTTATCCTCAGCGATTACCTTTACCTGATCCCAAGTAAGAGAAGCAACCTTCTGACGATTAGGCTGAGCAGAACCTGACTTGATTTTGGCAGCCTCTTTCAATTGAACTGCAGCAGGTGGAGTCTTGATAATAAAATCAAAAGACTTGTCAGTATAATAAGTAATAACTACTGGCAACACTTTACCTGCTTTGTCCTGGGTACGGGCGTTGAATTCCTTGCAGAATCCCATAATATTAATACCCTTAGAACCCAATGCAGGTCCTACTGGAGGTGAAGGATTCGCAGCGCCACCTTTAATCTGTAATTTGATTAATCCAGCAACTTCTTTAGCCATTTCTTTGTTAATATTTAAAATTGAAACTTATAAGGAATAACAATCTCGTAACAGAATCCTATTCCTTTTCTACTTGCATAAAACCTAATTCCAACGGAGTTTTACGTCCGAAAATCTTAACCGTAACTTTCAGCTTATGCTTTTCAGCATTAACCTCTTCAACGATTCCGCTGAAACCACTGAATGGACCTTCCATAACCTTAACGGTATCATTAACCAAGTAAGGACAATCAAGATTCTCCTCAAACTCAGTCTCCTCTGCAGAACCCAGCATACGATTGATATCGCGCTGTGGAACTGGTGTTGGTTCATCCAAACCTCCAAGGAAACCCAAAACATTAGGGAGGAAACGCAACGTATGCGCTACATCACCCTTCAGTTTGGCCTCCACAAAAACATAACCTGGAAGAGAGACCTTTTCTTTAACGACTCTCTTTCCATTACGCACAGTTGCATGTTTCTCAACTGGAATCAACACCTGAGAAACATTTGCTGCTAGTAAATCATTGTGCTTCATTTCAGCTTCGATGTATTCTTTCACCTTAGCTTCTTTACCACTAACGGCTTTAAGCACATACCATTTATTTCCTGCGTCTGCCATTTCCTTAAAAAATTAACCTGGATAAACTACACCCATAAAGGCTTTGAAAATAGAATCCATCGCGAACACAACAAGTGCAATGACTAGGGAAGCAGATAATACAACCATTGCACTATGAGTAAGTTCGGCACGTGATGGCCAAGTAGTCTTATGCGCAAGTTCATCGTAACATGCCTTGCAATAATTTACTATTTTATTCATATTATCTTCTATTTAGCACGGGTTGAAGGGCTCGAACCCTCGACACCTGGTTTTGGAGACCAGTGCTCTACCAACTGAGCTAAACCCGTAGAAAGACTCCCGCTCCCTTAGGAGCGGGAGTCTGATATATATAGCAAATTAGATAAATCTAAATTACTTGATATCGTCGAGAATTGATGTAATCTGACCAGAACCTACTGTACGACCACCCTCACGGATAGCGAAACGAAGACCCTCGTTCAAAGCAACCTTATAGATCAACTCTACCTCAATCTCTACGTTATCACCAGGCATTACCATCTCAACTCCCTCCGGAAGCTTGATTTCACCTGTACAGTCCATAGTACGGAGATAGAACTGAGGACGATACTTGTTACCGAATGGAGTGTGACGGCCACCCTCTTCCTTCTTCAATACATAGATAGAAGCCTTGAAGTGATCGTGAGGAGTAATAGCACCTGGGTGTACAACTACCATACCACGCTTAACCTCAGCCTTATCGATACCACGGAGAAGCAAACCTACGTTATCACCGGCTTCACCCTCTGCAAGAACCTTACGGAACATCTCAACACCAGTAATAACTGACTTCTTGTCCTCACCAAGACCGAGCAACTGAACTTCGTCACCTACCTTACAACGACCTGTCTCAATACGACCTGTAGCAACAGTACCACGACCTGTAATTGAGAATACATCCTCGATAGGCATCAAGAATGGCTTATCAATCTCGCGCTCTGGCTCCTGAATCCACTCATCAACTGTATCCATCAAAGTCTCAACAGACTTAACCCACTTCTCAACACCGTTCAAAGCACCGAGAGCAGAACCACGTACAATTGGAGTATCCTCCTCGTAACCATACTGCTCGAGATCTCACGAAGCTCCATCTCAACGAGCTCAAGCATCTCCTCATCATCAACCATATCGCACTTGTTCAAGAAAACAACCAAGCGAGGTACGTTTACCTGACGTGCAAGAAGTACGTGCTCACGTGTCTGTGGCATAGGACCATCAGTAGCAGCACAAACCAAGATTGCACCATCCATCTGAGCAGCACCAGTAACCATGTTCTTTACATAGTCAGCGTGTCCAGGACAGTCAACGTGTGCATAGTGACGCTTTGCTGTCTCATACTCGATGTGAGCAGAGTTGATAGTGATACCACGCTCTTTCTCCTCAGGAGCATTATCAATCTGATCGAATGACTTAACTGCCTCAGATGTACCGAGCTTCTCGTTCAATACCTTAGAGATAGCAGCGGTCAGAGTAGTCTTACCATGGTCAACATGACCAATTGTACCAATGTTAACATGCGGTTTGGTACGCACGAATTCTTCTTTAGCCATAGCTTTTCTTTTTATTTATATAAATGAATAATCTGTTCCTCTACCATCCTAAGCATCTAGAACGATAGAGCTGTAACTGAGAGTTGAACTCAGGACCTCTTCCTTACCAAGGAAGTGCTCTACCACTGAGCTATTACAGCAAGTTAATAAATTGAGCGGAAAACGGGGCTCAAACCCGCGACCCCCCAGCTTGGAAGGCTAGTGCTCTATCAACTGAGCTATTTCCGCTTATCAAAGAAAGTGGGTAGTGATGGATTCGAACCACCGAAGGCATAGCCAGCAGATTTACAGTCTGCCCCATTTGGCCACTCTGGTAACTACCCAAAAGCTTTATATCTCAAAAGCGAGTGCAAAGGTAATGCTTTTATTTGATATTACCAAATTTTTCGGCACTTTTTTCTCTTTTCCTTCAAAAAATGTTCATTTTCCCCTATAAAATAGGTTTTTCCCCTCTCTTCCCCCTTTTACTTTTTTACCTTTTTACCCTTTTACCTTTACCACATGTCTTCTGCGGTGTTTTCTTGACAGCCTTCTGTGCTTGTAATGCTCATATTTCTTGATGGCAACGAATACCGTGAGGGCAAGGACTACGGCCAGCAGGAAGATAACGATGCCGCCGCCCAGATTGTCGCCCTTCACCTTCGACCACATATCCAATACCTCGGGAGTATGATCGCCGGCATCATGAATCATGGCGCATCGGCCTACTATGCTGCTGTCTGGATACATGATAGGGTTGAGATGGGCATTCCTGCCTTCCTCGCCAAAGAAGTAGGCCAGATTTACAGGTTGGGTATAAGTCTCAGTATCGCTCATAGCTTCTAATACTTTCTTGCCTGCCACGCTGCTCACATATCCTGTAGTCTCCATATTAGCGAGTGCCACGTCTTCCTGACAGAGATAGTTGATGAAATAGGCGGCAGCCTTCGGATTGTGGGAATATTTAGGGATTACCCAACCGTCGAACCATACATTGCTTCCTTCTTTCGGTACCTCATATCCCAGTTCTACACCCACTTTCCCGGCTTCTTCAATAGCCCAGACGGCATCACCGCTCCAGGTCATGTTGAGATAGGCTTTGCCTTTGGTCATGGTCTCCTTGCCGAAGTCGGCTTCCCATCCTTCAATGTTTGGCTTCAGAGCTTTCAGCTCTTTCTCTACTGTGGCTACGGCAGCGGGTGAATAGTCGTTCATCAGCTGTGGTATGGTCACCTTGCCTGCTTCCAGGTCTTTGCGGTGTGCCCAGATGAGGGCGGTGCCATAGGAGTCGCGGTAGGAATCCTTCATCAGGAGTTTGCCCTGATATTTTCTGTTCCATAAAGTTCCCCAGGTCTGTGCATCATTTATAGGTACGTGCACCTTATTATATAGGATGCCACAGGTTCCCCACATGTAAGGCACGGCATAATGGTGGGCGATGCGCCCATTGTTGGAGGTGGCATCTATCTGTTCAACAATGTATGGTGATACTTTGCTGATATAGTTGGGCGTCTTGCCGAAGGCGGTGTCGATAGGCAGGAGAAGGTCTTTGCGGAGCATGCGCTCGATGATATATTCTGACGGGCATACCACGTCGTAGTCTTCATGACCTCGCTCTATCTTGGTAAGCATCACCTCATTGATGTCGAAGGTCTGGTAGATAACTCGGATCTTCTTGCCGGTCTGCTGTTCATACCATTTCGGGAAGTTGGCAAGAACGTCTTCATCTATATAATCAGCCCAGTTGTAAACCTTCAGAATCTCCTCGCGGTTCTCTTTGTTGTAACAGGAAGAGAGCGGCAGAATCATCAGCAGGCAAAGAAAGAGAAAGACGATTGTCTTAACTCCTTTTACTCCACTGACTCCTAATAATATCTTGTTCTTCATTCTCATTTCTTCTTATTTTTCTCAGAACGTTTGTTGATGATAATCAGCATCACCAGTACCAGTGCGAAGATGATGGTACTCAGCGGACGAAGTTCTGGAGTTAGTCCTCCCTTTCTTGCATCGGCATAGATGAATGTGGAGAGGGTTTCCAGACCTTCGTTACCTATCGTGAAGATGGTGACGGCGAAGTCATCGATACTCATCGTGATGGCAAGCATGAAACCGGAAATCATACCCGGCAATATCTCTGGGATGATGACCTTGCGAAGTGCCTGCATCGGAGAGGCGCCCAGATCGAGTGCCGCCTCATAGAGGTTCGGATTCATCTGCTTCAGTCTTGGCATCACACTCAGAATAACGTATGGCAGACAGAAGGTAATATGCGAGAGTACCACGGTAGTATACCCCTGCGGAATGCCCAGCGTGATGAAGAGCAGGAAGAGCGAGATACCGATGATGATGTCGCCGTTGAGTATCGGAATGTTGTTGACAAACTGTATGGCATTACGTGCATAGCGGTTGCGCAGGTTGTAGATGCTGATGGCTGTCAGGGTTCCGAAGAGCGTGGATACGGTTGCGGTAATCAGGGCGATGGTTACGGTATTGACCAGTGCCGCTGTGAGCGAATGGTGTGTACCTTCGGCAAAGAGATTCTTGTAGAGCTGTAGCGAGAAACCCGTCCAGTTGCCCATCACCTTCGCTTCGGTAAAAGAGAAGATGATGATGATGAAGATAGGGGAGTAGAGTAGCAGCAGGAGCAACCAGAGATAGCCCTGGCAGAATACTTTCTTCATCATATCCTTACTGAATAATGACTGCATCATCTGATACCTCCTTCCTGTTTACTGCCATCACCTGCGATGAGGGTGGAGGCGCCGATGAGGAAGAGCATGATGAGCGAGAGGGCTGCACCGTAGTTCCACATCGAATTGTTGATGTTCTCCTGGATGGTGGTACCGAAGAGCTTGATGTTGTTCATCGTCAGCAGTTCGGAGATAGCGAAGGTAGAGATGGTTGGCATGAATACCATCAGGATGCCACTTGCTACGCCCGGCATGGAGAGGGGCAGGATGACCTTGAAGAACTGCTGCCAAGGCGATGCTCCCAGGTCTTCGGCTGCTTCGATATAGCTGCGGTCCATCTTCTGCAGGGTGTTGTAGATGGGGTAAATCATGAATGGGATGAAGTTGTAGACCATACCGAACAGGAGGGCGCCCTCACCCAGCGGAAGGTCGGCAAAATCGAAGAGGGCCACGGTGGCAAGTGTGCGCACCAGGATGTTTACCCACATCGGCAGAATGAAGAGCATGACGATGGTGTTGGCATACTTCATCCTGGTTTGTGTCAGAATATAGGCGGCCGGATAGCCCAGCAGAATGCAGAGCAGGGTGTTGAGAATGGCGATGCCTATCGAATACACAAAGGTGTTGATGGCTTCGGGGTGTGCCAGGAACTTCTGGAAGTTGTAGAGCGTCAGGGCTCCGTTCTCATCGGTAAATGCGAACACTACGATGAGAAGCAATGGCAGTACCACAAATATCGCTGCAAAGATGGCGTAAGGTATCGACCAGCTTTGTCGCGAAGAGATAAACTTGATAATGTTCAATTTATAATTGATAATTAGGAATTAATAATTTTTATTCAAACGAAATATTCTCCTGAGGAATGGTGATAGCCACATGATCGCCTAAATCCCATACATCCTGTGTATCTACATAGAGCTTCTCGCCCCAGTCGGTATCTATGGTGAGATGATAGTGGTCGCCCTTGTAGAGAATGAAGCTGATGTTGCCTGTAAAGGTTCCTTCGCTCTCGTTGTCGAAGAGTTCTATCTTGTTGAAAGGCACGTTCACCCGGATGGTTTCGTTTCCGTTTTCATCGGTCTGAATCTTGTCCTTTATTTCTTCCGGAATCTCCATCTGGTATTCGCATCCCAGGAATTCTATTGTTCCGTCGCCGTTTACCTTTGCATTGAAGGTATTGGTGATGCGCTCCTTCTTCATGATGTGAATATTGTCGGGTATCACGCTCATTCCTATTGTCTGGCCTACTTCGAAATGCTTGTAGTTCTGGATGAGAAATTCATTGCCCTTCTCGGTTTCTGCCAGCATCTCGTAGTGTACTCCCTTGAAGATAGAAGAGGTTATCTTGCCCACAAACTGGGCGTGGGTGGTATCGGTGGAAACTTCTATATCCTCAGGACGTATCACGACATCCACTTCCTGGTTGCAGCCGAAGCCCTTGTCTACACAAGGCAGTTCAGTACCTGCCACATTCACCAGACAGTCGTGGACCATCGTTCCGCAGAGAATATTGCTCTCGCCGATAAAGTCGGCTACGAAAGCATTGGCTGGTTCGTTGTAGATATCGGTAGGTGTACCTATCTGCTGTATCTCTCCCTCGCTCATCACCACGATGGTATTGCTCAGGGTGAGGGCTTCTTCCTGGTCGTGAGTTACGTATACAAAGGTAATGCCCAGGCGTTCGTGCATCTGCTTCAATTCCAGCTGCATGTCTTTACGCATCTTGAGGTCGAGTGCTGCAAGCGGTTCATCCAGGAGAAGAACTTCAGGTTCGTTGACAATGGCACGGGCGATGGCGATACGCTGCTGCTGACCGCCCGAAAGCGAGTTGACATCACGATATTCATAATCACTCATGTTTACCATCTTCAGGGCACGTTTTACCTTCGGCAAAATCTCTTCCTTCGGTGTGTGCTTGAGCTTCAAACCGAAGGCGATATTGTCGTAAACGTTGAGATGAGGGAACAGAGCGTATTTCTGGAATACCGTGTTCACATTTCGCTTGTAAGGAGGAAGGTTAGTAATATCGTTGCCGGCGATGGTGATGATGCCTTCGCTGGCGGTTTCAAACCCTGCCAAAAAGTCTCAATAATGTCGTTTTTCCGCATCCCGAAGGACCCAGAATGGTCATAAATTCGCCCTTTCTCACATAGAGATTGATGTTGTTGAGGGCTGTTTTCTCGCCAAATCTTTTCGACACATTCTTAATATCTATGATATGCTGTGCTGTCTTGTTCATTTTTGTTGTAAATTTGCGTGCAAAGTTACTCATTTTTCGATAAATATTGAAAGAAACAAAGAAAAAAGTTGTATCTTTGCAAACGTTTTGTAGTATCTGATATACAGAACTGAATAATTATTGAATAAATATACATACATGATTGTTACAATAGAATGGATGGAGGAGTGGTTCAGGCGTTTCGACCAGGAATATTTCGGGGGAAAACTGCCTGTTCCTGAACTCGGACTTACTCATGCCAAGACTCGGTTGGGCAACTTGCCTATAAGCGGGCCTCCAGATGGGGACGCACCAAGCTCTACGATTTCAAGCTCTCCATGTCTACTTATTATGATATGACCGACAAGCAGGCAAAGAGTGTCTTGCTCCACGAGATGATACATTACATCATCGGTTATACGGGACTGAAAGATACCTCGGCTCACGGGATTGTGTTCAAGGGACTGATGGATAAGCTCAACAGCCAGTATGGCTGGGATATCAGAGTATCGACATCCACCAAGGGCTGGAAAGTAAGTGAAACTGTAAAAAGCAGGAAAGAGAAGAAGGGACCGCAAATTTATCTGATGCTTGCCATCGAGATGAATGATGGAAGACATTATCTCTCGAGAGTGAATCCGAGTTTTGCCCGTCGCATCGAAAATCAACTGAAGACGGTCAGGGAAGTGGTTTCTCATCAGTGGTATACTACGATGGAGAACTATTTCGAAGACTATCCGCAGGTGCGCAGCTTGAGAGGAAGGCGCATCTCGAAGGCCGATTTCGGAAAGTTGCTCAATGTGCTCACTCCCTTTCAGCTGTAATGTCGGGCGAATGTATAAGAAAAAGAATAACTAAAACTCATTAAAGATACAAAATGAAAGAAACCTGGAAAATGATAGCCCTGCTGGCAATAGCCATTGGAGGACTGCTGGCTTATGCCTTTATTCCAGAGCAAGTGGCTGAAAACATTCCGCTGAAACAGATTGGAATGGATGCGCTCACCGGTAAAAGCGAGGCAGAACTTGCTGAAGAGGAAAAGGCTGACAGCATGATAAAGGAACCCGTGGATACGGCGGCGCAGCGAGTACTGATCTTCGGCGACTCGATGTCGGAATATCTAGGTCTGCGACTGGCTGATTATGCCAACAAGAACGGTCATAAGCTCACCTGTATTACCTGGGTGAGTTCGGACACCAGAAACTGGGCTACTACCGATACCCTGCAGCATTATATCCAACGTATCAAACCTACCTATGTCTTTGTATGTCTGGGCAGTAACGAACTATATACGTCTGATATGAAGGGATGTGAAAAACGCATCCGTGCCATCCTGAGCAAGATTGGTAATATTCCGACGATATGGATCGGTCCGCCAAACTGGTGTGAGGATAATGGATATAACAAACTCCTCCGTGAGGTGATGGGACCACGAGGCTATTATCCTAGTTACAAACTTACCTTCGAACGCCAGAAAGACGGCCGGCATCCGACTATGACTTCATCTGCCATGTGGATGGATAAGATTGTAGAGTGGATGAATAGCGGTCATTGTGTGCATCCGTTCCGATTGGAAATGCCGGATAAGCGTGACCGCAGATACAGACAGATTACCATCTTGCCTCCTGGAACAAAACACAGGGCTGACAGTACGGCTGTGAAGAAGGATTCTCTTTCTATGCCTGTTGAGGAAACTGTGCCTGAAACCCCAGAAAGTTCTGCTGCAACCAAGGAACCTGCAACTGCAGGAAAAACGTCTCCGGCTGCTGCTGACAAGACGGTTCCAGCGGTAAAGCATGTAACCCATAAAGACTCCATATAAGAAAGAGTTCAATAAATAATATCTTCAGAACAGACAAATGAATTATTCAACATTCGAAATAAGTGCCTTGTGGCATTGGATAGAGCGGCTGTTTGTTTATCAGGCAGATTCTCCGCTGATGATGGGCAGCATTCCGTTTGCGCTGCTCTTCATCTTCTTCCTTGCCATTTATATCCTGCTCAAGAGCTATTCGCGCACAGCTATGATGATGTATGTCATCTGCTTCAGCCTTTTCTTTGCCTATAAGGTGAACGGAATGGTGATGTGGATGCTGCCGCTTACGGCTTGCATCAATTATGCCGTAACCCAGGAAATGAGACTGCATGAGGGAAAGGCGCGCAAGGCGCTGCTCACCTTTGTGGTGCTTGTAGACCTGGCTCTGCTGTGCTATTTCAAATATACCAATTTCATCATTGGCGATGTAGTCAACGAGATGTTCAGCACCAACTTCTCCCTGCAGTCTATCGCTCTGCCTGTAGGTATCTCGTTCTATACCTTCCAGGCTATCAGCTATGCGGTAGATACCTATAAGCGTAAGTTCGACATGGAGGTAACGCTCCTGGAATATTGCTTCTATCTCACCTTCTTTCCGCTGCTGATGGCGGGTCCTATCACCCGTGCCGCCAATCTGATACCCAGACTGAAACGAAACGAACAGGCTTCCAGTAGAATGCTGTGGACGGGACTCTTTCTCATCATGCTGGGACTGGTCAAGAAGAATATGCTGAGCGATTATATCGCACAGTTCAACAACTGGGTGTTTGATGCGCCGCAAACCTTCTCGGGTTTCGAGAATCTGGCAGCACTCTTCGGCTACCCTGTCCAGATCTTCCTCGATTTCTCGGGATACAGCGATATGAGTATCGGTGTGGCAGCCATCCTGGGTTTCTATCTACCCGACAACTTCTATTTCCCTTACCGCTCACTCTCGGTTACCGAGTTTTGGCATCGCTGGCACATCTCGCTTTCCTTCTGGTTCCGCGATTATGTGTATATTCCGCTGGGTGGAAACCGGAAGGGAAAGGTGCGCATGTATTTCAACAACTTCCTCACCATGCTGGTGGCAGGCTTATGGCATGGCTCTTCCTGGATGTTCGTTATCTGGGGTGCTCTTCATGGTTTCGGACTTGTGGTGCATAAGTTCTTCAGCCGTCAGATGGGCATAAGCTTTCCTCGTACGCTGGCTGGCAATTCCCTCAGCTGGCTCATCACCTATTTATATATATGCTTTGCTTGGTCGTTCTTCCGTGCTAAGGATTTGGGGGTGTTGGGGAAGATGTGTGATAAGGTGGCAAATGATTTCAGTATCGATTATCTGGTGCCTTTCTTCCATGCCCGTCCTGCCTGGACGCTTTGCATCATAGGTGTCATGCTGAGCTATCTCTTTACCGAGCGCCAGTATCACCGTCTTCAGGCGCGGTTCATACTTCTGCCTTGGGTGACCAAACTGCTGCTCTTCATCATCTGTCTGCAGATGGTAGTTGAGGTTTCTCAGGAGAGTGTACAGCCGTTCATTTATTATCAGTTCTAGTCTTTTATGGTTAATTTTCTGTAATAAAATCTTGCTTTATGGACTTGATACTGGAAAATGATGTAATTTTGTAGGTTGAAGTATATATATTTTGAAGTAACAGACAAAACAGAAAAATTGTATGAAGAAACTATTATTCTTTTTGCTCCTGACGACGGCTGTCGTCGGTAGAGCACAGACTTCGCTTGACTTGCTGCCTGTAGGCACCGAGGCTCCCGATTTCACGATTACTGACAGTAAGACGGGTAAGAAAATCTTCCAGCTCTCAGATAAGAAGACTCAGAAGGATAAAGACGGAAAGACGATTCTGGGTGTCTGGACCGTGCTCGATTTCTGGGCTTCCTGGTGTCCTGACTGCAGAAGAGACATGCCGATGGTGAAGGCTATCTATGACAAATACAATACCAAGATCCAGGTAGTGGGTGTTTCTTTTGATACCGATGAGGCGAAGATGAAGAAATATCTGGGCGATAATCAGTATACCTGGTTGCAATACTGTGAGTTTAAGAAATGGAAGGAAACAAAGATTTCCAAGGATTATCACATCTCATGGATTCCTACCTCTTATCTTATCAATCCGGAAGGTAAGGTTGCATTCTCTACCGTGAAGGCGGAGGAGATGATGAAGAAACTGGATTCGCTCGACCAGGCTGGAGCATTGAAACCTGCTCAGGTGCAGACTGCTCTCAAGAAGGTGTATAATGAAAGCATCGATCCGATGGCTCAGATTGATGAGGCTTTGGCTAAAGCTAAGAAGAATGGCAAATTTGTTATCTGTCAGGTAGGTGGTAACTGGTGTCATGGTGCTTGAAGTTTGCCGATTTTGTAGAGAAAAATGTTGCGGTTAACAAGATGGTGAATGATCATTTCGAATATATTCATGTGAACTACAATCGCAGAAAAACTGCCGGTGATGCGGCGGTGAAGAAGGCTGAGCAGCTGATGAAGCGACTGAACAATCCTCAGCGTTTCGGATTCCCGGTCTTTGTGGTGCTCGATGAAACTGGAAAGGTTCTCCATATCCAGGATTCCAGTTTTCTGGAAGAAGGTAAGGGATATAACGAAGAAAAGGTGCTCAGATTCCTGAAGAGCTGGACACCTCAGGCTATTAAAGGATAAAGAAAGAGGGTGTGTCATTAATTTATGGCACACCCTCTACCTGTTTCATATCGTAATTTTATGCATTACAAACCTCTTGCTTTCAGAAATCCGGAAGCATCTGGCTTCTCCATACCTGTAAAGTCGGTAAACATTTCCATCTGGTCCTTGGTGTTGCCACGGCTCAGAATCTTATCGCGGAATGCCTGACCAACGGCTGGATCTAAGGCACCATGCTTTGCAAAGTAGTCGGCGATGTTCACAGCCAGCACCTCTGTCCAGAGATAGCTGTAATAGCCTGCAGCATAACCGCCGCCCCATACGTGGTTGAAGTATGATGTGCTGTAGCGAGGAGGAATCTGGGTGTTGAGCAAACCGATGTTGTGGAGCTCTTCCTTCTCGAAGGCACCTGCCATATAAGGTGAAGGCACCTCTTCTTCGCTAATCTTGTGCCAGGCAAGGTCAAGACAGGTCGCAGCCAGATTCTCGCCCAGTGAATAAGCGGTCTGGAAGCTGATGCTCTTCAGCATGCGCTCTTTCAGATCGGCTGGCATCGCAGCACCGGTCTCGGTATGACGGGCGTAATGGTCGAATATTTCCGGAATAGAAGCAAACGATTCGTTAAACTGGGATGGCATCTCTACGAAATCGCGGGCAACGGCTGTTCCTGAAAGAGTATTGTACTTGCAGTCGGAAAGGATTCCGTGAAGTGCATGACCGAACTCATGGAACAGGGTAGTAACCTCATCCCATGTGATGAGAGATGGTTGACCCTCCGGTGCCTTGGCGTTGTTGCATACATTATATATTATAGGCAACTGGCCGCGCTGCTTGCTCTGCTTGGCAAAGGCGCTCATCCATGCACCGCCACGCTTCGTAGGACGGCGGAAGTAATCGCTGTAGAAGAGGGCGATTGGCTTGCCGTTCTTATCGCTTACCTCGAATACCTTCATGTCTGGGTGATAGGTTGGGATATCCTTGCGCTGCTTGAAGTTCAGTCCGTATACACGATGGGCGGCATAGAACACACCATTCACCTGTACGCTGTCGATGTTGAAGTATGGCTTGATCTCATCATCGGTAATGTTGAGCATCTCCTTCTTCATCTTCGCAGAATAATAGAATCGGTCGTATGGCTGCAGCTTGAAGTCCTTGCCTTCAGTCTTCTGTGCATACGCTTCTATCGCCTTGGTTTCAGCATCAGCCTTAGGAGCATATTCCTTGATGAGCTGCTTCAGGAAATCATCCACATTCTTGCTGTTCTTAGCCATCGTCTTTTCGAGCGAATAGTCGGCATAGTTGTCATATCCCATCAGCTTGCCCTTCTCGGCACGCAACTTGGCAATCTCGGTTACGATAGGGAAGGTGTTGAAATCAGGATTGGTTCCGTCGGCACGGTGGATGCTTGCCATATACACCTTCTTGCGCAGTTCGCGGTTCTGGAGATTGGTGAGGATAGGCTGCTGGGTTGTGTTGATGATGACGATGCAGTAAGGCGCCTTGCCTCCGCGGCTCTCAGCATCTTTCTTGCATTGTGCAATGTCTGCATCGCTCAATCCGGCGAGCTCTTCCTTGCTGTTCACCCAAACCACGGCGTTGTTGGTAGCGGCAGGAAGAAGGTTGCCCCATTCCTGCTGCAACTCAGAGATGCGGGAGTTGATCTGCTTCATGCGCTCCATCTTCTCGGCAGAAAGAAGGGCACCTGAACGTACAAAACTCTTATAGATAACCTCAGTAAGGCGCTTGTCTTCGCCCTTGAGTTTCTTATATTCATTATCGTAAACATACTTGATGCGCTCGAAGAGTTTCTTGTTGAACGAAATCTCATTGTCGAGTTCGGTCAGCAATGGGGTAGCCTTCTTTTCGGTTTCGGCGATGCCCGGAGTCTTGTGGGCACTGGTGAGACCGAAGAAGATGTTAGTCACCTTTTCGAGCAGCGCACCGCTCTCCTCATAGGCGAGGATGGTGTTCTGGAAGTTAGGCTTCTTCTTGTTGTTTACAATCTTCTGGATGTTGGCACGCTGCTCTTTGATTGCCGCTTCGATGGCTGGCAGGTAGTCGCTCTCCTGAATCTTGCTGAAGTCAGGAGCACCGAATGGAAGACTGCTCTTTGTTAAAAGAGGATTCTGACGGTTACCGCCCGCAGGCTGTGCGAACGATGAGGCTGGCATCTGCAAGAGTGTTGCGGCCAAGCCCAGGGTAAGGAAAGTCTTGTTAATTTTCATCATGTTTCTTTGTTTATTTGAAATCTTCTGCAAAGATAATCATTTATTTCGGATTATCGCATTTTTATTCATATTTCTTATGGAAAACCAGCAGACAGATGGCTCCTGCCAATGCCATCGGCACACCGATAAGGGCAGGGAAGTTGTATCCTAATCCTATCGCAACAGGAATACCACCGAGGAAAGCTCCCATGGCGTTACCCAGATTGAAGGCGCCCTGAATGCAGCAGCCGCCCAGCATTTCGCCACCCTTGGCATGCTTCACGATGAGGAATTGCTCAGGCGATCCGATGCCGAAAAGACAGGCGCAGCAGATGAACATCAGCACCACAGATACACAGCCGAAAGGGGCGAGGAAGAAGGTGAGCAGAAGTGCAGCCGCTGCCAGAAACTGGAGATAACAGGTAAAACGGCCCGGCTTGAAGCGGTCGGCAAGCAAGGCACTCAACTGATTGCCTACTACCATTCCGCCGCCTGCAAGAATCATCAGCAGAGAGATGCTGGCTGCGCTGAATCCGCCCTCCATCTGAAGCAGCGGCGAGATATAACTGAACCAGCAGAGGATGCCGCCATTGCCCAGGAAGGTGGCGGCGATGATGAGCCACGGAGCCTTGTTGCGGAGAAAATGGAACTGTGCCTTCATTCCCTTATTCGGCAACGCTTCTACATCCGGAACCCATCTGTGAATCATGTATAAGGTGATGAGTCCGAGCACGATACAGCTGACAAAAGGTACTCGCCAGCTGAACATGTGACTCAGGAAGGTTCCCACCGGCACACCCAGCAGGTTGGCCACCGGCATACCTGCGCACATCATCGCCACGGCATTGGTTCCCTTACCCTCTTTGGCAATCTTCACCGCCACGATAGTACCCGTTCCGAAGTAGGCGCCATGAGGCAGACCTTCTATAAAGCGGGCGCAGAGCAAGAGCCAGTAGTTAGGTGCTACTGAGGCGATGACAGCTCCGAAGGTGATGAGCGAAGCCAGGAACATCAGGATATTCTTGGGTCTGTATTTATGCATGAGAATCAGCGAGAAAGCTCCGGCGCAGACGCCGAGTGCATAGATAGAGATGAGATGTCCTGCTTCCGGGATGGAAACGTTCATGTTGTTGGCGATGTCTGTGATGATGCCTCGATGATGAATTCAGCGATGCCCAAGGTAAAGGTACCCAGCGCGAGTGCAAATAGTCCTTTTTTCATTTGTTTTTGTAATCTCTATATTATCCTAAAAATAGAATCTCTCTCTTATTTTATGTCTTTGTAAGACAATAGTTTCAGAAATTCGTGTGCAAAGTTACTCATATTCCCGTTATCCTGCAAGTTTTCTCGCAGGAATATAGTAAAGATTAACAGAATGTGTGGGGTGATTTTTTCCCTCTGATTTAATGTTACTATTGCCATACTTCAGGATAACCGTCTGATAATTATTGGTTTAAGTGTGACAATAAGGGCTTTTCCTGTTGTCACCTATTGTCACCTATTGGCACGCAACGTTTTGCCCAACTTTGCCAAAAGCCTTGGGCACGAATGCCCGAGCTAGTTGGGTATAAGTACCCATGCTCTCGGTCATCCGTGCCCATCGTTTTGGTCATTCATACCCATCGTATCGGTCGCGCGTACCCAAGTTCATGGTCATCCGCGCTCATTCAATCTGTCACGTTGTTGAGTGTGCAAAGGTAGTGAAAAACGGAAGATAACTTCTTGCAAGTACACAGAGGGTGGTTACTGCTTTCTCAAACTATACTTCCCGTGCTTGTCGAACACGAGCCAATAGAGCACAGGCAGGATGGTGGCGATGAGTACCATCGAGATAAGCGTACCGAAGAAGATAACGGCTCCCATTGGCGACCACAGTGTATTGTTCTCTATCATCATAGGAAGTACGCCTACCGAGGCGGCTGCCGATGTAAGGAAGATAGGGCGCATGCGGCGCTCGCCAGCTGGAAGGCGGCTTCCCTTACTGATAACCCCTTGTCGCGGCGCAGTTCCTCGGCATAGTCGAGCATGATAATGCCGTTTCTTACCAGGATACCCATCAGGCTCACAACGCCCAATATGCAGGTAAGACTCACGTCGAAGCCCGTAACCAGGAGGCCTATCGCTGCACCGAAGATGCAGAGCGACATGGACGAGAGATTCACCAGTGCCAGACTGATGCGCTTGAAATGGAAGAGCAGGATGAAGAAGATAATCAATGCTGCTATCATCACGCCCGATGTAACCTGAGGCAGGGTTTCGGCATCCTTTTCTGCCATACCGCCAATCTCCCAATCAAGACTGGAATCTAGCGGGAGTTTGGATACTTCCTGCTTCAGTTCGCTGGCCAATTGGTTGGCATTGAATCCCCTTAAAGGTTCACCTATGATAGAGATGGTACGCACGCCGTTTCTGCGTATGATACTGCCGTCGTGCCAGTCGGGCGAAATCTTAGCCAGCTGGCGGAGTGGAACGCTCGATGTTCCTCCCATCACGGGGATGTATTCGTTGGCAAGGTCGCTGTCGTTCTCCGATTTCAGAATCATCTTCACCGGATAATCGCCTTCCCAAAGGGTGGCCATCGGGATACCATCGCCAAAATGAATGGCAAGGTCGGCAGAGAGTATGGTCTTGTTTACACCCAGCCGGTTGGCCTCGGTAGCATCCGGAGTTACCCTGATGCCAGGCAGAGGCTCTTCGTAGTTGGTACGAATCAGGTTGATGCCTTCTATCTTGTGCATGCAGGCTTCTATCTTCCTGGCGGCAGCCTTCAGGTCGCCGATACTGTCGCCGCTCACTCTTACTTCTATAGGGTAGGCGGCATTGTTGTAATCCATCTGCTTGAAGCGGATGTAGCAGTCGGGAAAATAGTTGGAGTATCGGTCGGCATATCGGTCGAGTACCTCTTCTGTGGCATCGTTATCTATTGTATTCACGATAAATTGCGCAAAGTTCTCACCGCCAATCTGTGGCGCATAGGTGGTGTGGAAACGGGGTGAACCCTGGCCTACAAACGTGGTTACGGCTGTTACCTGCGGGTCGCGCTGCAGAATATGGGCCATGGAATCTGCCACCTGTGCGGTTCTTGCAGCGGTGGTTCCGCTAGGCAGATAGAACTCTACGGCAAACTGGTTTCTCTCGGCGATAGGCATCATTCGTTGCGGAAGATGTACGAAGATGATGGCTCCGATGCTCACCAGTGCGATGCCCACAGCGAGGGTGGTGCGTGGAAAGGCGAAACAACGTTTCAGTAACCATGTGTAACCCATCTGCAGATAGTCGAGCGGCTTTTTGCGGGCGTTGGCTTTTTGCGGGCTGCTGATGCCATGATGAATCACCATATACTGTAAATAAGGTGTGAGCAGCAGCGAAACCATGAGCGAGATGCTCAGGATAATGAACATGGCCCAAGGGAATGATTTTACGAAATCGCCCATTTCGCCATGCATGGTAAAGAGGAATGGGAAGAAGGTGAGCGAGATGCTAAGCGTGGCTGAAAGTACCGACATGAAGAACTCTCTAGGAGCGGCGATGGCTGCATGCCAGCGCGACATGCCATGGCCCAGCTTCTCCATGTAGTTGTCGATGATAACCACGGAATCATCTACCACCATACCCAGTGTTACGATGAGGGCAGCCAATGTAACGGTGTTCAGTTCCATACCTAAAAGATAGAAAATACCCACCGACGAGAAGATGGTGATAGGGATGCTGAGGGCTGATACCTCTGCCACGCGGCGCGGCATCAGCAGGATGACCACGATGATGACGGAGATGACCGATATGAGCAGCTCGCGCAGGAAATTAAGTACCGATTCGCTTACCACCTTGCTCTGGTCGGTGATGGTATTGATGTGTACATCGTCGGGCAGTGACTGCTCAAAATCATCCATCGTCTTGTGTACGTCTCTTCCCATCTTCACGATGTCGTTTCCCGGTCGCATTTCAATGGATAGGAGCACGCATTTGTTGCCGTTGCTCTTGATGTATTTATTCAGTTTCGGATATTCTCTTTTTATCTGTGCGATATCCTTCAGGCGCACGATGTTGCCCGTGGGGTCGGAATATACGATTTGTTCTGCCACATCCCGCTCGTTGTTGTATGAGTCGGTGATGTGGATGGGCAGGTTGAGGTTGCCCTGTTCCAGGTTTCCGCTCATGGTGGTGAAGCCCTGTAGGGAAAGGTTGTTCAGAATCTTATAGGGTCCGATACCGTATTTGGCCAGTTTGTTCTGGTCTAGGCAGATGCTTATCTGTTCGTTTTCCAGTCCGTAGGTTCGGAGGTTCGAGATGGCATCAATGCGGCGCAGTCTGTCTTTCAGCTGGTCTATGTATGTATTCAGTTCCCGATAGGTTTTCTGCTTGCTTTCCATCGTGATGAGTAGGGCAGAGGTATCGGCGATGTCATCCACAGCCTGCAGGGCAAGAACACCCGTAGGAAGGGAGGCCTTGAAGGCCTGCAGGCCATGCTTGAACTTGCTCCAGAAGGCATCCCGGTCCTCCACGTCGCCGTTGAGTTCCAGGAACACGATCAGCATGCCGTCCTTGCTTTGGGTATAGGTCTTTTTCTTGTTCACCTCCTTGTATCCGAAGATGAAGTTCTCCAGCGGTTTAGCCACCCGTTCTTCCACCTCTTCGGATGTAGCGCCCGGATATACGGCTACGCAGGCGCCCTGCCTGATGGTGAATTGCGGCATCTCCTGCTTGGGCATGATGCAGATACCGAGTATGCCTAGAAATACGAGCATGCCCATCAGAAGCATCACGATGTTGTGATTACACATCGCCGACTCGATGAACGAGCGCTTAATGATACGGTTGGGCTTCCTGGTGATGCGTGCCTTGATGTGGTCGCGAAGGGCAGTGTCCTTTTCCGGCTTTTTGGAATTCTCCGGTTTGTTTGTCTCTTGCTTTATTTCTTGATTCATATCTTTTTTCTCCACTTTTTATCGGTTATCTCTTTTTGTTGTATCCACCTTCATTCCTTCAGAAACCTTCTGCTGGCCATTGATGATAACCTGGTCGCCAGCCTTCAGTCCCGAAAGGATGACGATGCCATCGCCTCGAAATCGCCGGTAGTTACGGGGTTGCTGATGTGCCTTTCCGTTTACCACGATCCATACGAATCGGGAGTTATCTACATCCAGTTCTACGCTTTGTGGCGGAACGATGAGGTAGAATGGGGTAGTGGCGCTACCCTGTACCTGGGCGTTGCATACCATGCCTGGGAGCAGACGGCCCTGCGGATTGGTGATGCCCACCTTGACATCGTAGGTATGCGAGATGGGGTTGGCATCGATGCCTTTTTCTGAAATCGTTCCCCAGAAAATGGCACCCGAAAGAGCGGCTACCGTCAGTTTCACCTTGTCTCCCACGTGCAGATGAGATATTTCAGCTTCGGGTACGGATACCTTGGCGTTGACTTGTGCCACATTGGCGAGTTTCAGCACAGGTTGTCCGGGAAGCACGTAGGTTCCCAAGTCCACGTTCTTGGCAGCGATGACGCCTGTAAAAGGAGCTGTGAGGGTAGAGTGGGAGAGTTGCTGGCGGGCGATGCTTTCAGCCGCCTTTGCCTGTTCCAGTTTGCTTTCTATCTCCACCCATTTCATATCCGAGATGGTTCCCGACTGGTGCAGGGGCAGGAATCTTCTGTAGGCATCCTGCGCCTGTTTCAGGGTGGTGAGTGTTGCCCGGTGAGCCTCCTTCACGGTGGTAGGGTTGATGGTGGCGAGCAGCTGTCCCTTGTTCACTCTATCTCCTTCTTCCACCCGTATGGAAGTGATGTTTCCGGCTATCTCGAAACTGAGTGTAGATCCCATCTTTTCCTCGATAGTTCCCACATAGTCTTTCGTTCCCCCCAGGTTGGTATTCCCCACGGAGATAGTTTCAACTTTCATGATTTTCTTCTCTGGTTTCTTGGCTTTTTCGGTGCATCCCGTCAGCATCATACAGCTGATAATGAATGCGACAAGCCATCCCGTTATAACATCTTTCTGTTTCATATTAATTACTTTTTGTTGCTTTTTGTAAAGATAATGCAAAGGTATGAATTTTAGCTGAATGCATAGGAAAAATAGGATTAAAAAAGATTAAAAAGATAGATACATTCAGATAGCCATCCTTGTCGATGTTCATCTTGACCATATCTTTCTTCAAACCAGGAGCTGCAACCTCCATTGTATAAGCTGTATTCATATCTATTATCTACTATATCTGTTAATCTCCTATATATTAATGGATACCAGACTCCTTAAGCTTCGTAAAAAACTTAAGGAGATATTTTCAAACCCTTAAGGAAAATGATTTTTATACAAAAGCAGTTAAAGGTTATTAAATTACGAGGGTATTAAGTTCTTATTCTGATGAAAATGCTTAATTTTGCAACCCGACAAAAGAAAGGTGTGTAAAAAAAATAGGTATGAAACGTTCGCTCAACATATTGATGGTTTTGATGCTCTCGCTCATGGTGGTTTACCTGAGCGTGGGTACTACCGTCATGCACTGCCTTCACTATGACAAGGTGATGGTGGGTATGGTGACTGACTGTTGCGTGAAACGTAGCATGCACCATGACTGTTGCCAAGGTAAGCTGGGCACACAGGTGAACAAGCATTGCATGAAAGTGGAGCTGGTAAAACTATCGCCTACGGTCTCTATCCAACACTTGGATTTCGATGCAGCACCAATGTTTGCAGGCATCGCGCCAGCCCTTTGGCAGACGTTGCCTCGTCCTGTTATCTGTAGCATTCAAAAGGCAAGATATTGGAATCAGAATGTTCCGCATTCGCCTCCAAGGGCTTATCTTGCCCTCCTTAACTTCCTGATTATTTGATTTTTCCATATTTGCAAATAGGTTGCAAAAGTTTTTCTGTACTTTTGCAGCCAAGATAGTCGTATGCCTATCCCTATCAGTAAAAACTTAGGGTTGCATACATATATAAAAAAGGTAAAATCATCCGGAGCGAAGATTTAAGCTTCGGATAAAAGGAAATATATTTATGTATTCAAGATATATATTGCTCAGTGCCTTGCTGGTTATTGGTGCTGAGACTTATGCAAAAATAATAAGACAGAGGTTGTGTCTCTGTCATCATCATATAATAACTCTGTAGAAAATAACTCTGTAGATTCCTCCTCTCAGGATTCCATTTTCAAGGACGAGACCTTGCATGAGGTGAAGGTGGTGGCTCGCAAGTCGGGCACTTCCCGATTGGCTGGTGCCGTGAATGGCATCGCCGTGAACAAGGATGAGCTCTTCAAGGCGGCTTGTTGCAACCTGGGCGAGAGTTTTACGACCAATCCATCGGTGGATGTGGCTTATAATGATGCCACGACGGGCGCAAGACAAATCAAACTCCTCGGTCTTTCGGGCACTTACGTACAGATGCTCACCGAGAATCTTCCGAATTTCCGTGGTGCAGCCATCCCATACGCCCTGGGCTATGTGCCGGGACCTTGGATGAAAGGCATTCAAGTATCCAAGGGTAGTGCTTCGGTGAAGAATGGCTATGAGTCGATTACAGGTCAAATCAATGTGGATTACTTGAAGCCAGAGGATGAGCAACAGGTGGAGGTAAACCTCTTTGGTGATACCAAGAGCCGAATCGAAGCAAACGCCGATGCCAATGTTCATCTGTCGGATAAGTGGGCAACGGAGATATTGTTGCATCATGAGAATATCCTCAAAAACCATGATGACAATGGCGATGGTTTCTATGATATGCCAGGCAGAGAACAATATAATGTACAGAACCGTTGGCTGTATAAAGGCAAGCACTACATCTTCCATGGTGGACTTGGGGCTTTGAAGGAGATTCGTACCAGCGGGCAGGATGAGGAACATGTTCATAGTGATGATATTTATCGAATCAAGCTCCATACCAACCGCTATGAGGGTTATATGAAACATGCCTTCATCCTCAATCACGAGCATGGCACCAATATTGCCTTCATGTCCTCGGCTTCGATGCACCAGCTCGATGCCCAGTATGGCAACAAGTTCTACAACCTCAATGAGAAGAATCTCTATGGCTCACTGATTTTTGAGACCAATTTTACTCATCAGCACAATTTGTCGGTAGGTTTGAGCGTCAACCATGATTACCTGGGACAGCGCGCCAATGTGAATGTTTCTCCAAGACCGGCAGTAGGGCAAGAAGACTCTCCTTATCTTTTGTCGGAGATGCAGAGAATGAACGAGAAGGAGACGACTCCTGGAGCATACGCCCAATACACCTATACGTTAGGCACGAAGTTGACAGCGATGGCAGGTGTCCGTTTCGACCATAGCTCTATCTATGGCAATTTCTTCACCCCTCGGTTCCACGTGAAGTATTCGCCTGTCGATGCCATCAGCATCCGCTTGTCAGCAGGTAAGGGCTATCGCACGGTATTTGGCTTGGCAGAGTACAACTATCTCTTGGCGAGCGGCAGGGAGTTTCAGATTACGGGTGATAGACTTAAGCAAGAGGAGGCTTGGAACTATGGTATGAGTACCGCTTTCTACATCCCGATGTTTGGCAAGACACTGAAATTGAACGCTGAGTATTACTATACCGACTTCAAGAATCAAGCGGTGGTGGATTATGATGCCAACAAGGGGCTTATCTCCATCTACAATTTGATGGGTAAGTCTTATTCCCACACCTTCCAGATAGATGCCTCTTATCCATTGCTGAAGGGCTTGGAGATAACAGCGGCTTATCGTCTGAACGATGTGAAGTGTACCTACGATTATGGCAAAACCTTGAAAGAAAAGCCATTGACCAGCAAGTATAAGGCGCTCTTCACGGCTTCTTATAAGACTCCACTTGGTCTTTGGCAATTTGATGCCACCGTGCAGTTGAATGGTGGAGGCAGCAATCCTGAGCCTTACCAGTTGGCAGATGGAGGCCAGTCATGGTCTCCTCGTTTCCATAGTTTCGAGCAAGTGAGTGCGCAGGTTACGAGATGGTTCCGCCATTGGAGTATCTATGTGGGAGGCGAGAACCTGACTGGTTTCAAGCAGAAAACTCCTATCTATGGTGCCAGCAACCCATGGGGAAGCGATTTCGAGCCAACCTTGGTTTGGGGACCTGTAGAGGGCAGGATGTTCTACGCAGGAGTGAGAGTACATTTTTAATTGAAAATGTTTAAAGTTGAATGATTAAAGCAAATAGAAAAGTTATGAAGAAGATTTTAGTAATGTTCACAATGATGATGGTGGCAATGGTAACCTTTGCCAAGGACATCAAGACCGTAGTGTTCACCACAACCCCACAGATGCACTGTGAGGCTTGTGAGAATAAAATCAAGAGCAACCTTCGCTTTGAGAAGGGTATCAAGAGCATTGAGACTTCTGTGCCAGACCAGACGGTCACAGTACAGTATAATGCCGACAAGACAACCCCAGAGAAACTCCAGAAAGGTTTTGAAAAGTTTGGCTATAAGGCTCGCATCCTGAAAGATGGCGAGAAGGTTGAGAAGAACACTGGGGAGAAGTGTGACTTGATGTAATGTTCTACGTATGGCGCATCAGGTAATAAGTATAAATAGGGAACGCAGTGCGTTCCCTATCTGTTAGCCCCACTCCTTCTTCACATCAAAGCAGGGACAGGCTTTGTTGGCAAATTCATTATGACCATGAATCGTGGCTAATGGATATTCCTCCTTCAGCTGCTCGATGAGCGAGCGCATTGCCGCTTTCTGGTCTCGGGTTCTTGTATCCTTCGGCTTGCCTTTCTTCGATAAGCCGCCGATGTAGCAGACGCCTATGCTGATGGAATTATGGCCCTTACAATGGGCGCCAACCTCCTCTATCGCACGGCCTACATGAATGCTGCCGTCACGATAAATCACGAAATGATAACCTATGCAGCGCATTCCGCGCTCGCGGTGCCAGCGGTCAATATCCGCTACGGTGAAGTTGCGACCTTCCTTGGTCGCACTGCAATGAATGATGATTTCCTTTATCTTACGCATGATATTACTATTTTAAATGAATGAATGTTAGGGTGGAAATCCTAAAATGCTATCGAGATATCATCACTACCCCAATCTATGATACGTAACTTGATACACTCCATCTTTTTAGAAGCCTTCCTTAATCGTTCACAAAGTCGGTCGAAGTATTCCTGAGAATGAATCACCAGCCAGAGGCTACAGCCTTACCCAGAATGATGCATCCATATTTCAGCGTCATCGGACCATTTCCGGGCTTGAGACAAGGAGAATTGATGCCCACTTCCCAAACAGCCTGTCCCTTCCTCAGGATAACAGGCATTTTCCTACTCTTATTAGCTATAGAAACAAAAGCTATCTCATAGTCTCCTGCAGGCAAATAACGCTCAGGATGTTCTATGGTATTACAAACTTTCGTACCCTTTATTACTAATGTGCCATCTACTCCCCATCGGGTAAAGCGACGGCGATAAATGATTATTTCCATAAATATCTAATAATAAAATTGATTTATTGATAGGCCATTAAGGATTTCGTTACTGAAAATCCTTAATGACCGAAAATGACCGTGACCGTTAATGACCGGATGTATTAATAGTCACTTATTTTGAACCTCTATTATACAGTAGGTTGAACCTTCTGGTAACGCATATCGGGCAGCACACCTATCAATCCCTGTCGCTTCCAGTTTTTCAACATCTGTCTAACAACCTCCCGAGTAACGTTTGCTCCTTTTACCGCAATACTTTGCTGCAATGCCTGCTCGAAGGAGAAAGTAACGTCAAGCCGCTCGAAGATGGAATCATTTTTGCCGCGTCGGGAACGATCATAAGTTGTCTGACCGCAATAACTCTTGGATGAGAATGCATCCTCTATGCGACTACGGAAGAAGTAGAGTGCGTTGTCCAACTGATAATCTGCCAGTATATTGAAGGCTTCGAGCATGGTTGGTGTCTGCGTCTTTACGATCATTTCCTTCCATAACAGCGGATTCTGTTTCAGCTGCTTCTCGGCACCCTGGAAACCATGTTTCTGAATCAGCGTCTCGGCCACCTTACAGAGCATGATGCAGGTCATCATTCTCATGGTCGTAGGACAGATACGGAAACGCTGGCGGGCTTTCACCTTGTCGTCATTTTTCATGGTCTCCAATCGTATCTGTTCCAGCCACTCCCTGCCCTTATTCTCCAACTTAGGCAGAACCACCTCGCCCTCCATCAGGGGCAAGAGATGAGCTATCTGCCGTATGTGCTCACGTTGAGTTTCGGTCAGCACAAAGAGATTGTCTGTTAGCGGAGTGAACGTGTTGTCCGGCGTTCGCGCCACGACAATACGGCTTTGGAAACCATCCGTATAATTGTTCACTACTCGATAGAGTGCATCTGGCGTTCCGCACATCACAACATTCCACAAAAGATGTTCGATATGAACATTCACCGCATCTGCACTTCTTGCCTCGCGCTCATAGCTCGTTCCGTCGTAAGCCTGTCTTAACATGACGGAAAAGTCGCTCATTGCCGATTTCCACTTCTGTGCTACGGTGTCAGCTTCCGGAGTGAACGAGAAGGCGTGCTTGCCTTCAGTATTAGCCAGTCGTTCTGCAAGATTCGCCACCGTATTGTTCAGTGTCAGACATCTTACAGGCAGTTTCGGCTCTTCCGGTTGCTCCTTCTTGTTCTTAGCCGCACGCTTCTTGGCTCTCCATTCATCCTCCTGCTGCTGATACATTTTGTCCATTTCCTTCACTTCCGAAGTCCATGCGTCAATCACGGGGTCAATACTTCCCTTGCCAGATGCAAAATCACCGGCGATGTAGGAGATAAGGTTCAGCGAGTTCATCTTGCCGTGAACGGAAACCTTCACGCCAGTAGCAAGCATTCCGATGGTAGGACAGATGGCTGTAATCACTGGCATTGCCAGAGCCGGTCCAACAGCACTGATGGAATCACGCACGCCTAGTGGCATCTTGGGTAAAGCATCGTAATAGAACAGATCATCCTTGGCGTTAGCTTCGTCCAAGGCATTCACCAGCGCCTCGCTGTCTTCATCTGCATTCCCGTTTGAAGCCCCCTGTTTCAGTTTCTCCTGTCTCAGCGCAGCCAGCACATCCTTCAGTCTCTTAGGCATTTGCGTGATTTTCTCGTTCAATGCCGAGTTGATGCAAGCCATCTTTTCCTGTTCAGGAAACCCATCGTAGCAGGGAATGATCTGAGCCAGCAGATTGCGGTCAAAACCACAGATATGGCGCAGATTCACAGCCAGCTCAAAGGTCAGCGTATTGCGGTTAGAGCGCATCGGCTCCTGCCCATCATTATACAGTTGCCACCACTTCTTAATGATTTCCCCATAAGGAATCCCAAGATAATTGTCCTGAGCAGCAGCAGCTGAAGCAGCAGCAGTTGAAGCAGCAGCAGATGAAATTCTCGAATTCTTAAATTCCTGACCCTTAAAAACCCCTTGAGAATCCTTCTTGAATTCTTCCTTCCAGGGCTCATAATGTTTGTTTGCCTTGTGCGCTCCTTCCGGCAGTTCCTCCTGTCCGTATCTTTCACGCTCTTCTAGAACCTTCCCTTCAGCTGCCACGGCAGCCTCATCATATTCATCCTTGAAGAGCCGTGGCGAAAGGAAGAGCAGATCTTCGTCATCCGATGTGGTAGTGAAATAAACCCGATTAATGTCGTGAGCCGAAGTATCCATTTCACACTTGAGCATCGTAGCAATCCTCACCTGATTCTCCAGAACCGTCTTGCCCTTTTCGCGTTCAAAAACCGCATGTCCGCCCTGTCTTGCACTACGTTCCAGCATCAGCAGTCCGTACTTGTCCGGTTCTTTCAGCAGCAGCTTGGCAGCCTTGGCAAAAGCCTCCGGCTCATCCATATCAAATCCGAAAGCACCGCTTGGCAGTTTCATTCCCTTCACCACGCCTTGCGGATAATGGCCGGAGTAGTTAAACTGCACCAGTCTCCGTTTCGCAGCATCGTTTCCGGCACGAGCCAGGCGAAGATTCGCCTTCTGCTCGTTGCTTCCACGCAACTGCTTATACTCCTCTTCCGAAGTGATGGAGCGGGCAACCTTGTGCCCATTCTCCACCTTAATTAAATAACAACTCATCTATCTTATTACTTATCGTTTTAATTGATAATCCACTAAAGCATCAGCCCTTCTGCTGACTCAACAGTCAGCGTTTGGGCGATGTTGAGTCCTTCATGGCAGAACACCTTCAGCGTGAGCTGAATAGCCCCATCCTTGGTCTTGCTCACACGACCATGCGCCAGTTTCTTAATCAGTTCCGACTGGCTTTTCGGCTTTGAAACTGCTACGAAATCAAATGTTCCGTCTTGCATTTGCTGAGCCACACCATGACGGCGAAAAGCTTCTACAACACCCTGATTTACAGAATCAGGACTGAAGAGGAAATACTGCTTATCATCATAGTAAGCTATTCCACCCAACTGCACATGCTGGCAGCCGTTATTATTCACCTGCTGGTTCTGAACATTGTTCTGAGCATTGTTCTGAACCTTGTTTACTTTCTTAACCATAATCTGAATTGAATTTTTAGGAGAAGAAACATCCGGATTGTTGCGCGCTTTACCATGGAAAATCCTCCTCAGTTTCAACTCAGTTTTTTACTTTTTTGCCTCCTTTTAGCCTTTAACGGGGAAACGGGGGCGGAAAGGGGTTAAGGTTCTTTTTACCTTTTTACCCTTTTACCTTTTTACCTTTAAAAAAGCCTTTTTACCTTTTTACCCTTTTACCTTTTCAATGTCTGTAACGAGGATATCCTGATAAACCTGACCATTGTGCTCATGGGTAGTGAATCGGAGCGTAACAGCCACCAGCTCGCCCGGAGCGTACTTACATTGCGCCATATTGCCCAACATTGCCGCAGCGTACTGGTTCTCATACTTGCCGCCCATCTCCTGGAGAACGATGTTGCATTTCATCATCTGTCCGTTCTCACTTTTCTGACTCTGCACAGCGAAGGTCTCACCCTGCTGCACCACTCTCATAATCTGAGTATACATATTATATAATTGTACGAAGAGGTTTCAAGAGCACCAAACCATTTCAGCGTTGTCTTGTTTCTTCGACGCTGCAAAGATATAATGATTTCCAAACGTAAAAGCAAAAAAAATCCTCCACGAATCCGTTTGGGGGATGTGGGGGATATAGTTTATATTTTTAGGGGATACTATTGGGGGATACTATCTGAACTTTTCCACTCTTTTTGTATTTATCACCGTTCCCGGCTTAGCATACTTGGCGTCTTGAAATTCATCATCCAACTTGTCAGCAATCTCTCTGTAAATGTCACAACATTGTGGCGCATCACAATCAGCAAGTGTCCATTCATTATAGTCATTTTGCTTGAAATAAGAATTTATCTCATGAAAATCGGCCGTAGAACATTTTAGTAAGGTACTGAATGCAGAATTGATCTGATCAATGAAAGACGCTGAGTTGACTTCTTCAGCCAATTCTTGTTGAAGAAAACCTTATAAACAATAAACCAATGTTTCTGGGCGTTGAGCGTTTTGTCTTCAATTAAGTCTTTAAGTTTAAGCATCAGCTTGTCTACATCCACATTCTCCTTGAATGCGATGTTCTTGAATACGGCTTCAACCTTCATTCTGCTATGCTCCTTGGCAATCTGATAAGAAAGATACTTATCGAGAAAATCGTAAATATCGTTGTAGGTCTGTTCTTTCTGTTCCAGAATATAAGCAACAATCAGTTTGATATTCCTGCCATTGTTGTGAAATACCTGTCCGAATCGGCAAGCGAAAAGAATATTAGCCCGTTCTACGACAATGGTATTCTTCAGCTGGGTAGCATCAGGATAGATAAGCGCTTCATCCTGGCTGTCCTGCATGTAGATTAGCTCCAATCTCTCCTCATTTTCCTCACGATAACGTTTCAGTACCTTCCGGAACAGGTCTTCGTAATAGGTTTCACTGATGAAGGATTGTCTGAAACCATGAAATCCCTCATCAAGCATGAGGATGATGTCATTGATCATTTTGCGCATTTCTTCTCCTTCATAGTCTTTATAGTTGGTAAGCATAGGTTCCAATTCTATCTTAACCTGATAGAATCGCTCTTTCTTATCATCCAGCAAAGACCATGCAATATTTTCTTTCAACAAATTCAGTAAATCGAAAATATCTCTCACATAATTACGCAAGATTAGTTTCCAGGCTGTTATTACTTCCTCTTTGTTTGTTTCCACTTCTTCTTTGCCCAAAAGGCGAAAGCTGAATTTGAATCGGGCGGCTTTATCTTCCAGCAATGTCAGTTGCTCATCTTGTTCCTCTGTCTGCATGTTACTTTCTAGGTTTTGTTTGTTATGTTGTTTAAATAAGCGGCGTGGGGTTCCCTGTAAGTACCGGTATTCGGGTACCTGCAAGAACCTTCGGTAAGGCACAAACAAGTACTGCCCACGCCGTAGAGGAGTGGACGCCTTGCTGTCACCGTCTTCTTACCGATTTCTGAATTGCAGGTTCTGAATACCGTAGAAGTGTCAGATAATCAGCGTCAATATCTATATGTTATTTTTCTTGTTTACTTTCTGTTTCTTACTTCAAATTTTAAAGGGTTTATACTACGTTTTCTTCATCATCCGCCCAGTGGTCGCATTGGCGCATCACGGTTTCCAGCGCCTTTTCTGCACCCTCTGGTGGATACTTATACTTCTTGAGCAGTCGCTTCACCATCACTCGCATCTTCGCCCTCGCCGATTCCTTTCGGTTCCAGTCGATGGTGCGGTTGCGGTGTAAGACTTCCGTCAGTTCCCTGGTCAGTGCCACAAACTCCTCGTCAGAGTAAGCCTGCCGCACTCCTTCGGGCGTGGAGAGCGCATCATAGAATGCCTTCTCCTCGGGCGAAAGTCCCAGGTCGTTGCCCTCTGCCTCTGCCTGCTTCATCTGCTGAGCCATCTTCAACAGTTCCTCTATCACTTCCTCGTTGGTGAGCAAGCCTTTCAGATAGTTGGAGAGACTCTGGCTGAGCATGTCGGAGAAGAGGTCGCTCTGAACCACGTTGGTCTTCTGCTGCTGCTTGATTTTCTCTTTCATCAGTTTGGTGAGCAGTTCCACCGCCAGGTTGCGCTCCTTCATGTTCTTCACCTCCTGGATGAAGGCGTCGTCAAAGAGCGAGAACTCTATCTGGCGGTCGCCGAAGAGATTGATGACTCCGTCGGTCTTCACACTCTGACGGAGCAGCTCACCGATGCGCTCGTTGATTTCATGGCGGCTGATCTTGCCCTTCTGCGAGAGTTTGAGCATCATCACACGCAACGCATCCATATAGCACACCTCCGCCTTCTGCTGCTCATCCAGAAGCGAACGGCAGAGCGTGGTGGCGTTGTGAAGCAGATTGCTGTGCTCCATGAAATTCTTCTTGCGCTGAACCATGGCTGGAGAACTCAGGAAGTTGGCTCCGCTGGTGATGGCGAGTGCCCGCTTCGAGTTGTCCTGTTCGAAGAAGCCGGAATAGTCGAAACCATGAAGCTGGTCTCGGCAGATTTCCATCTCTTCCTTCCATTTCACCAGGGCGGTCTTGGCGATGTCGGGGTCTCCAAAGCGGCGGCGGTCACGGTTGGTGTACTGCTGCATGGCACTCTTCAGCGCCTGCGCAATGCCTACGTAATCCACTATCAGTCCGCCTTCCTTGCCGGGAACACTCGGTTCACACGGGCTATTGCCTGCATCAGGTTATGACCGCTCATCGGCTTATATACGTACATGGTGGCGAGCGACGGAACATCGAAGCCCGTGAGCCACATATCTCTTACGATGGCGATTTTCATCTCATCGTCGTTGTCCTTGAATTTTCTTGCCAGTTCCTTCTTGTAGGCTTCGTTGCCGATAATCGGCTGCCAGTCTTCGGGGTCCTGGTTCGAACCGCTCATCACCACCTTTACCTTCTCCGTCCACTGGGGGCGAAGCTCCAGCATCTTGCGGTAGATTTTGATGGCGATGCTTCGGGTCAGTGCTACGATCATTGCCTTGCCGGTGAGTTCTTGCGCACGGTTTTCCTCGTAGTGCTGGATGATGTCCCTTACCAGCGTGTCGATGGTGGCGTCTTCACCCAGGAGTACTTCCAGTCGGCTGTGCTCCTGCTTTGCCTGCCTGATCTGCTCCTCGGTGGCTCCCTCATCGGCCAGGTTGTCGAACTCATCGTTCAGCAGCTTCATCGTGTCTTCGTCGAGATTCAGGTTCACCACACGGCTCTCGTAATAAACCGGACGGGTGGCTCCATCATCTACCGCCTGACTCATGTCGTAAACGTCGATGTAGTTGCCGAATACTTCCTCCGTGTCTCTGTCTCGGTCGCTGATAGGCGTTCCGGTGAAACCGATAAACGAGGCGCCTGGCAGGGCTTCTCTCATCTTCTGGCTGAATCCCTTCTTCATCGTCAGACTCTTGTTGTCCCAGTGCTCCTCGCCGTATTGCGAGCGGTGCGCCTCATCGGTCATCACAATGATGTTGCGACGGGTGGAGAGTGCCGAGTCGCCTTCTTCAAACTTCTGAATGGTGGTGAAGATGATTCCCCCACTCTTTCGGTTACGGAGCAGATTGCCCAGGTCTTCACGGCTCTGGGCGTTCTGTGGCTCCTGACGAAGGAAGTCCTGGCAGCGGCAGAACTGACCGAAGAGCTGGTTGTCGAGGTCCTTGCGGTCGGTTACCACCACGATGGTTACTTCGGGCAGTCGCTGCACCAGCAGGTGGGCGTAGAACACCATGGAGAGGCTCTTGCCAGAACCCTGCGTGTGCCAGAACACGCCGATTTTTCCGTTACCTTCCACTGCGGTACGGGTGCGCTGCAGGGCTTTGCCCACGGCGTAGTACTGATGGTAGGCGGTAAGAATCTTGGCGTATTTGCCCTGGTTCTTGTCGAAGCAGATGAAGTTCTGCAGAATGTCGAGCAGTCGCTGCTGCTGGAACATGCCGAGGAAGAAGGTGCGGTAGTCGGCAAAGAGGGTTGACTCGTATGAGCCGTCTATGGTCTTCCATTCCATGTAGCGGTCTTGCTTGGCGGTGATGGTTCCGGCACGGGTCTCGCTCATGTCGCTGATTACGTTGAAGGCGTTGTAGCTGAAGAGGCTTGGAACGCTCTGCTGATAGTTCTTGATCTGCTTGTAGGCATCTTCTACGGTTGCATCTTCGGAAATGGCGCTTTTCAGCTCCACCACCACGAGGGGCAATCCGTTGACCATCACCACCATATCGCAGCGCTTGTTCTTATACTCTTCTACTCGCCACTGGTTCACCACCTTGAAGAGGTTTCTTTCGGGGTGGTCGAAGTCGATGAGCCTCATCAGGCTGTTCGTTCTTCGCCATTCTGCAGGAATCCCAACTCCAGACCGTTTTGCATCCAGAGGGTAAACTGCTCGTTGTTCTGTTCTAAAGTACCGATGCTGATGTTGGTGATTTGCTTGATTCCTTCATCCATTACATCGGCTGGCAGTTGAGGATTAAGCCGTCGCATCGAGGCGACCAAATCGGCACGATAGAAGGGCTCCTTATAGTCGCGTTCCACCTCGTAGCCACATTCGTACGCATAGCCGAGTTCGTCCCGGAACAGGGCAATGAGCGTTTGCTCGTATGCGTCTTCGGTGAATTTCTTGTCGTCTGCCATAATGTTATATTTTTAATTTTCTTTCTCGTTATTTTCTTTCGTAGCTCTTCTTATTCCGGGACTTCCAGCTCGCCTGACATTAAGCGAGGGAGGAGGGTGTCACGGAGAAGGGAGAGACGGGAGTTCTCCAATCTTAACGAAATCATCTTGCTCAGAATAGGCTCAAATAGTTCATGTGCCCTTTCCATTGAATCATTATCAGGAATAGCAACCAAAGCCTCTTCTAAATGACCTCGCTTGATGTGTCCCATTGTTACCGCTTTATCTTTAGCGATATGGATAAACTCCTGAAGATGATGTTTCGTCCAATAATAGTAAAACCATTTCGGATAATCTTTCGATGTAACCTTGAAGAGGTGTTGATTTAAACCGCAATCTCCACCACACCAAACATCAACCAAAAGCGTTCCCGACCATGAGAAAATCACATCACCGTTATGAATTTTACATTCATCTTTTATATTACAAGAACATCTGTCGCTGTCTGTTCCACAGAACCCTTGACCTAATTCTTTTATTTTGAGAACAGGTAATGAGTCCTCGTTGTTTTCAGGAGGGAACTTCTGCATAGCGAGACCATTCATATAAGAAGCAATCTCTGTTAGCCTTCCAACTTTCCATCCTTCCGGAATCATTCCCAATTCACTATCAACGAACTTACCATCCTTGAAAGGCTCAAAGTCAACGAACCAATTCTTGAAAATAGCCTGCGCCATTTCCTCCAAATCAGCATTGATTTTGTTGTTCAATCTATCTTCCGGTCGAGAGAAGAAAGGATGGAAACTATATTCTCCATATCATTTATGTCTTCTGGGTAAACGACAGGGAATTTTCTCAGCGAATCTAACGTCAAATAACTCTGAGTAGATCCAGCCATTCTTTCGTAAATGTAAGCATGGGCTTCTTTACTCTTTAACCAATAATATAACCACTTACTTCTTATAGCATTACCACCCATCTTGAATATTCCCATATTTTTTAACTGCATATTCAATATTAGGTGACGTTTCTCTATAAATGTTACCTATTGTTCCAATCATACTAAATAGTATATCAAACTGATCAACTTTGCTTCTTTCGATAACTTTAAGATAATCCTTTTCTGATATAAATTTCGCACTTTCGAAATCAATGTAACCATCTTTTAAGTGCTTAGATGTAATAAGTTTCTTTCCATTTATTGTAGCCTTAGGACTGTCATGTGTTCCATCTGTTACTGAGGAGCAAAAGTCTGCAGCTATATCTTCTTTCCACTCCATACTTTACACCTCCCATCCAATTTCTTCAACTGCAATCTGATTTCCTCTTCCTGCTTCTTGCTTTCCTCAAACAGCTGCTTCAGCTCTCCGGTGAGATTCGTCATTTTCTCCTCGAAAGGCACTCCGTCGCCTTCGTCTTCGGCGATTCCTACGTATCTACCAGGAGTCAGGATGTAATCTTGCTCGGCAATCTGCTCGGTGGTGCATACGGCACAGAAACCCTTTTCATCCTCCAGCGTTCCCTGCTGGAACGCATGGAAGGTGTCAGAGATTTTCTTAATATCCGTATCAGGCATCAGTTCACGAAGCTTGCGGGTTACCATCGTGCCCAGATTGCGGGCGTCGATAAACACGGTCTTGCCCTTCTGCGCCTTGTTGCGGCTGATAAACCAAAGACTTACAGGAATACCCGTACTGTAGAACAGCTGCGAAGGCAAAGCCACGATTCCCTCTACCAGGTCGGCTTCGATGATGGCTTGGCGAATCTGTCCCTCGCCGCCACTCTGACTCGAAAGCGCACCATTCGCCAGCACCAAACCAATCTTTCCGTTAGGTGCCAGATGGTGAATCATGTGCTGCATCCACGCAAAGTTGGCGTTGCCAGCAGGCGGCAAACCATACTGCCAGCGTACATCTTCCTGAAGCGCACTCTGTCCCCAGTCGCTGAGATTGAAAGGAGGATTGGCAAGAATGTAATCTGCCTTCAGCGTAGGGTGCTGGTCATCATAGAATGTGTCGGCAAAGACATTGCCCAGGTTCGCATCCAAGCCACGGATGGCAAGGTTCATGTGCGCCATCTTCCACGTATCAGGGTTTGCCTCCTGACCGTAGATACTAATCTTGCGCAGGTTTCCCTTATGACGCTCTATAAACTTGGCGCTCTGTACAAACATACCACCGCTTCCGCAGCAAGGGTCATAAACTCTGCCCTCGTAAGGCTCCAGAATCTCTACCAGCGTGCGGACAATGCAGGAAGGCGTATAGAACTCGCCACCATTCTTGCCCTCCAAGGAAGCAAACTGCTGCAGACAGTATTCGTAGGTTCTGCCCAGCAGGTCTTTCTCCTCGCCAGCATCGTGCATTTCTATATTCGTAAAGAGATCTACCACATCACCCAGACGGCGCTTGTCCAGCTCCGGACGGGCGAAATTCTTAGGCAGAATACCCTTCAGTCTTTCGTTTTCACGTTCAATGGCGGTAAGTGCTTCATCTATTATCACGCCTATTTCCGGGGTGTGGGCAGCAGCACTAATCTTGCTCCATCGGGCTTCAGCAGGCACGAAGAAGATGTTCTCGGCAGTGTATTCGTCCTTATCTTCCGGGTCGGCGTATTCGTCGCCCTGCAGCTCCTGAAACTTCTGTTCGAAGCGGTCGCTGATGTATTTCAAGAAGATGAGTCCAAGCACCACGCCCTCGTATTGCGAAGCGCTGAGGTTGCCTCTCAGAATATCGGCAGCCTTCCATATTTTCTCTTCAAAACCAATGCTGATTGTATCTTGTTTCTTAGCCATAATATGTTTATTTTTCTACGAGCAATAGTTCCCAGTCCTCATTCTGCAGAACAAAGGAGCCTCTTTTACGTCGATAAAGATACTTCCAACGCGCTGATAAAGGGCTGAAATCTGCCATTCGTGGGCTAAAAATGTGGTTTTGTAATCCAAAACCTCTGATTTTTCTGTTTCTTCGTCGCTAGAACAGGCGGTGGAAGAAAGCATAAAAAAAGCGACTATTATCATATAAAAATAAGATAATATTCGCCTGCGGATAAGAACATGATGATATTGGGCTAACTTTGCCTGAGCAAAATTACCCCCCCCCCTAAAGCTTTGTACGTCAAGAAGTTACACCTTTTCATCTTAGCATTGTTATTATGTAGTTTCTAGCTTTCCGGACTATTGCTACGTCAATAATTTGTTAATTGCTAGCAAAGATAATAAAAAGTTGGCAAACCCAAGAATTTTATCACGTTATTTAACGGAAAAATGCAAAATATGGAGGTTAGGAAGATGTTTTTACCCCCCTCTTCTAAG
>ENA-OQHV01000007-OQHV01000007.1-human-gut-metagenome-genome-assembly--contig:-NODE-7-length-43346-cov-2.080266_pt1 | contig 43346 bp, 41 predicted proteins | sample MGYA00242641_ERZ504732 | MGnify/ENA primary metagenome ERZ504732 (study PRJEB26092, sample SAMD00036222) | human gut metagenome | host: Homo sapiens | study: EMG produced TPA metagenomics assembly of the...
CGCGATTTGCAAAGTTACTGAAAATCAGCGACTTGACCAACTTTTTATAGTTAAGTTTTCATAAGCATTTCTTAATATAAGTTATTGATTTACAGACGATTAAATATTAATTTAACGCAGTATTGATAATCGAATATGAAAACAAAAAGTCTATTGCTGGCGACTGCATTATTGATGTCGACGTCAGCGCTCGCACAGAAAAACACCTTCAAGGGTGTTGTGTTGGATGACCAGGGTGAACCCGTTATCGGAGCCACCGTACAGGTTAAAGGCGTCAAGGGTGCCGGTGCAATTACCGACCTTGATGGTAACTTTGTCATCGATGCAGATGCTAACCAGACCTTGGTTATCACCTACATTGGCTACAAGGATGCAGAGATTCGTCCTTCAGCCAACATGAAGATTACTCTGAAACAAGACGACAAGGCTTTGGATGAAGTGGTTGTTGTAGGTTACGGTGTTCAGAAGAAGAGCGTGGTAACTGCAGCTATCGCTAAAGTGAGCACTGAAGATTTGGCTGGCAAGAGCCCAGTGCGTGTTGATAACGCATTGAAGGGTCTGGCTGCCGGTGTCAACGTAACTTCTTCTTCAGGACAGCCTGGTGCATCTCCTAAAGTCCGTATTCGCGGTACAGGTACTATCAACAATTCAGATCCTCTCTACATCGTAGACGGCATGCCTATCGAGGGTGGTCTCGACTATCTCAACCCTAGTGATATCGAGAGTATCGAGGTGCTGAAGGATGCCGCATCAGGTGCTATCTATGGAGCCCGTGCTGCCAATGGTGTAGTACTTGTTACCACCAAGAAGGGTAAGATGGCAAGGCACAGATCAACTACAATTTCTCTTATGGTTGGCAGAGTGCATGGAAGAAGCGTGATGTAACCAGCGCTACCGATTATGCAATCCTTCAGAATGAGCGTGCCTTAAACGGCGGTCAGGCTCCTATCTATGCCGATCCTTACAACCTGACCGATAGCAACGGAAATCCTATCAAGGGCTTCGGTACCGACTGGCAGGACCTGGTATTCAATGACAATGCGCCAGTGCAGAATCATGAGGTATCTATCAGTGGTGCATCAGAAAAAAATCAACTACTATCTCTCTATGGGCTATTACAAGCAGGAGGGTATCGTAGGCGGTAACTACGGACAGAGCAACTATGAGCGCCTCTCACTCCGCTCTAACAATATATATAATGTGATGGATGCATCGAAGGAGCGCAACTTCCTCAACAAACTCGATGTAACCGTCAATATGGCATATACACGTGTCAAGAGCACCGGTATCTCAACCAATTCTGAGTTTGGCTCTGTGCTTGGCAGTGCCTCTATATGGCTCCAACATTGGCTCCAACTGTTACAGATGGGAATGTAGCAAAGTCTTATTATGACAAACTGGAAGATCCAAACGTTTATGATAGTGAAGGAAAAGTAATAGGTACACGTGATTTTTATGAAATTCCTCGTGATGCCAATGGTAATTACTATACAATTCCAGGTATGGCTGGTACCTATCAGGAAATGAACAACCCATTGGCTATGATGAGTATTCCTGCAGCCAAGAACTGGTCGCACAAGTTTGTGCCTAAGTTCTCTATCGACCTGCAATTGTGGGATAATCTGAAGTACCACTTCACTTACAGCGCAGACCTCAGCTTCTGGGGTACAGACAGTTATGTGGCTTCTAAATACTATCTCTCTGGCAATAACAAACGAGAGCATACTGAGGCCTATAAGAGTTCAGACAAGGGCATCAACTGGCAGGTGGAGAATACCCTGACCTATGACAAGACCATCGGCAAACATAGCTTTGCTGTAGTGCTGGGCCAGAGTGCGATGAAGAACAAGAGCGACTATCTGAATGGTAGCCGTTGGAACCTTGTGAATGTAAACAAGCCTTCTATCGACTATGCTACCGGCAACTATGAGCAGACCATCGTGAAGGATGCTGACGGAAAGATCATTTCTGTAGGTGCGCCTCAGATTCAGCATAGCGTATCGGGCGGTAACAACGTGGTACATGCCATCTCTTCACTCTTTGGCCGTTTGAGCTACAATTACGATGAGAAATATATGCTCCAGGCTACAATCCGCCGAGATGGCTCAAGCCGTTTCGGACCATCTCATAAATATGGTACCTTCCCATCAGCTTCTGTTGGTTGGAACATCATGAACGAGAAGTTTATGGAGGGCACCCGCAACTGGTTGAGCAACCTCAAGTTCCGTGCCAGCTGGGGTAAGAATGGTAATGATAATATCGGAGACTTCCGCTATACCGTATTGACATCCATGGGCAACAACGTGCTCTTCGGTAAGGATGCCATCAAGTTTAATGGTTCTAAGGCGAATGCAACAGCCAATCCAGACTTGAAGTGGGAGGAGAGTGAGCAGACTGATATCGGTTTCGACTTCGGATTCTTCGGCAGTGCATTGACCTTCAGTGCCGATTACTATGTGAAGAAGACCAACGGTATGTTGATTACCATGCCTATCCCAAGTTATGTAGGTGAGACAAAGCCTATCGGCAATGTGGTGATATGAAGAACTCAGGTCTTGAGTTTGAACTCGGCTACAAGTGGCACATTTCTGATGCTCGCTTCAATGCCAAGGCTAATGTAAGCTACTTGCACAATGAGTTGACCAACCTTGGTAATGACACTGGTTATATTGACCTCGATACCTTCCAAGGTCTTTCAGGTGGTGGTACCCGTGGTAGCAATGGTCAGCCTTTCCCATATTTCTATGGTTATAAGACCGCTGGTGTATTCCAGAACATGGATGAGGTGAAGGCTTATGTCAACAAGGATGGTAATATGATTATGCCAGATGCACAACCAGGTGATGTCCGCTTCGTTGATGTGAATGGTGATGGTAAGATTAGTGCAGACGACCGTACCAATATCGGTAACGGCACACCAAAGTGGACCTTCGGTTTCAACCTTGGTGCTGAGTGGAAGGGATTCGACTTCAACCTCTTCCTGCAGGGCGTGACAGGCAACAAGGTGTTTGATGCCACTTATCGTACAGATGTCTACTCAGGTAACTTCCCATCTTGGATGCTGAGCCGTTGGACAGGTGAGGGTACCTCCAACAAGTATCCTATCTTGAAGGCTGGTGATGCAACCAACTGGCAGGTATCAGATCTCTATATTTGTGATGGCTCTTATCTCCGTGTGAAGAATATCTCATTGGGTTATACTTTGCCAAAGAACTTGACACAGAAGCTCTCCATCAGCTGTTTACGTTTCTATGTGATGGCGGAGAACTTGATAACGTGGACAAAGTATTGGGGCTTCGACCCAGAAATTTCTTCTGGTGGTACCTCTCTCGGTGTTGACCGTGGTATCTATCCACAAGCACGCACCTACACCATCGGTTTCAACCTTTCATTCTAAATGTAGAACATCTTAAAACATTGACAATTATGAAGACAATGAAATATATAGCACTCGGTGTGATGGCAGCCAGTATGACCTTGGCAACCACATCTTGTAGCGACAACTTCCTTGAGGTAGAGAACCCATCGGGTGAGCCTCTGGAGGAATATTATACCACAGATGAGCACATCAATGAGGCTTTGAATGCTGCTTATGACCCTATCCACTGGCCAGATTGGGGATTGGGACAGTATAATGCTCTTAATATCGATGCCGAAATCATGGGCGATGACTTCTGGGTAGGAGGTAGTGACAAAAATGATAACCAACAGTGGCATATGCTGTTTAACTTTGAGGCGAATGCTAGCTATACATTGAGTTCACTTTGGACAGTTGATTACTCTGGCATCAAGCGTTGCAACGACCTCTTGAAGTATATTCCTTGGGCTGCGGGTAATCTCACCGCAGAAAATAAGGCTTCCTATGAGATGCAGGGACGTGCCCTCCGAGTATATTTCTACAACAACTTGTGGCATTACTTCGGAAATATCCCTTTCTATCTTGAGAATTTGAGCATTCCATATACAGCTCCTCAGTTGAAGGCAGACGAGGTGTATAATAATCTCATTACCGAGCTTGAGGCAGTCATTGACTCTAAGGTTTTGCCTATGCGTTGGGATGACAAGAACAGCGGTCGTATGTCTCAGGCGATGTGCTACATGATGTATGCCGAAATGGTAATGTACCAAAACGATAAGACCCGCTATCCAAAGGCATTGCAATATATGCAAGAGATTATCAACGACAAGAGCGAATATGGATTGATGGATAATTTCGCCGACATTTGGAAGGAAAGTGGTGAATGGTGCAAGGAGTCAATTTGGGAAATCAACTACGAGGATGGTAACAACGAGCGTGGTTGGAGTTCTCCATTGGCTATCGGTGGCACAATTCTTCCTACTTTGATTTCACCTAATGCATGGCCAGGTGGTGATGGCTGGGTGAAGCAAGCCAGCGATGGTTGGGGCTTCTTGCCTGTAAGACAGGAAACATACGACTTGTACTCTGACAATGACACTCGTCGTGCAGCAACTTGTTGGGATTGTCGTGGAATGGGTACTGATGGTGATGCTGATGATACGCATTATCATAAGCGCTATCAAGATACTGGTCTTTGGTTGGCTAAGTACCGTCCTTTTACTGAGAACAATGCCGATGCAGGTTTCGATGCCAATCTGAACTATAACAACAACTATCGTTTCTATCGTGTAGCCGAAGCTTACTTGAATGCAGCCGAGTTGTTGCTTGAGACAGGTGGCGATGCTAATTTGGCAAAGGATTATGTGAATAAAATCCGTCGTCGTGCTGGAATCGCAGAGCTTGGAGCCGTAACTCTGGATGATGTTATCAATGAGCGCCGCTTGGAGTTTGTGGGCGAGGGAAAGCGTTACTTCGACCTCGTTCGTACAGGCAAGGCTGCTACCGTATTGGTACCAGACAGCTATGGCTATCGTACCAACTCCTGGACAGAATCCAAGAAGTATATTCCTATCGCACAGGCTGAGCTTGACTCTGATCCTGCTTTGGTACAAAATAATTATTAACGTTAAGAATCCAACAATATGAAAAGATATTAGTAAATATGGCTTATGCACTGTTCGGCGGACTGATGCTCGGTGCATGTTCAGCAGAAGAATTCTCTGGTGCCAATGGCGAATTGCCTGATATTGTAGATTATGCAGACAAGTTTAATATTGCTGTTGATCAGGAAACGAATACCGCTAAGTTCTCTTTCGATGGAACCAGTGGTGTTACACCGGTTTGGGTAATAGATGGAGCTTATTCTTCAGAATTCAATCTCTCTAAGTACTATCGCAAGAAGGGAACATACGATGTAGAGTGCTTCGTGAAAAACCGTAATGGTATCAGCAAGGAATCTGTTCGGAAACTGTTCTCTATCGAAAAGACTAAGATGAACGGCTTTGGGGGCTTTGTTGAAGACAGTGAGTTTAATCTCTTCAAGAAAATTGCCTTCCCTGAAAAACCTTCTGCTGGCTATTATGCTCCAGGATGGAGCCAAATTGCTGACCCGGTTTGTAGCTACAGCAAGGGATGCTATACATTGAAGTTCCCTGAGGCAACTACCGAACGTTGGCAAGCTCAGGTTCCTTTCACCAACTTAGGTATCTCTACTTCTGCCGATAAGCACTACGATTTCTCTGTCATCTTGACATCTGCCAAAGGACATAATGCCGTTAAGGTGAAACTTTGTGATTCTGGAGAAGGTGGTGACAACATCATCCTTTTCGATTCCAAGGATGCAAATACAAAATTGGAAGCAGGTGAGCCTAAGTGTATTTATGGTTCAGACCTCGAAGGCAAGGACATCAATAACTTGAAGATTGTATTCGACTTTGGTGGTAATGCTGCTGATGACGAAATCATGATAGAGAGCCTGGTATTGAAAGATCATGCCAACGATGACGGTACTGTGGTTCCTGTAGAATTGAAGGTGCCATTCGACTACAATACAGCGGGCAACCTTTGGAAGGATATTGATGCCAACAAGTCATTTACCGAGGAAACTTGGTATGGTGATGCTTCTTGGGCACAGATTGATGTAACTCCTGTTATCAAGCATGAGGGAAGCAAGCACATCATTATCGTGCCTTGTGAAACTCCTGCTGAGCTATGGCACGCACAGTGGAAAATGCTTGGTATTCCAGTATCTGCCAAAGCTGATAGCAAGATTGATTTCTCTTGCAAGGTTACCACTTCTGCTCCATTGCCAATGATGACATTGAAACTTTGTGATGACGCTAATGATGGAAACCTCTTCTTCCAGGAGTCTACTGATGTTAAAGGCGAATACGTCTTCCGTTATGAGAACCAACCAAACAGTACGAAAGAAGCTGATGGCGGCCCTCAGGATATGAGCAAGATGAAACTCGTCATCGACCTTGCTGGTGCTCCTAAGGATGCCGAGGTAACAATCAGCGACATTGTTTTGATTGTGAAATAGGCTTTAGGTTTTATAGGTTTATATAGAATTATACAGGAGCTGCTCCTATGAATAAGTGGGAGTGACTCCCTTTCTAAATTTTTAATGATATGAAATTCTTGAAAATATTTTCCTTCCTTCTCTCGCTTATGCTGCTTTCTTGCAGCAGCAGCTCTTCTGACGGCGATGGAGAGGTGACGATATCCTGCTCTCCTACGAGCATCGATGTTCCTGCTAAGGGCGGTACTTATAAAATCATGATTGTGGCTTCTGAAGGAGGCTGGGAGGCGAGAGCATCCTTCCCCGGAGAAGGTCCTACGGCAAATGTATACCCTTGGTTTAAAGTGAGTACCAGCGGTAATAACAAAGCTATGGGTATGGTAACTGTAGATGTGGAAGAGAATAAATCGTCTGTAGCTCTTGACGGAAGTGTCGAGATTTCATTAGAGGATAAGAAGGTATCGGTGCCAGTGCATCAGGCTGGAAAACAGGTCACTCCTATTGAAGGGGGCGAAATGGTGATTCCTGAGGGGTACAAACTGGTCTGGAATGATGAGTTTAATGAAGGCTCTGAGTTGAATAGTACCGACTGGCGTCATGAGGTGCAGAAGTCGGGCTGGGTGAATAATGAACTTCAGAATTATGCGAACGGCTCTGCTGATGGTAAGCGTGTAACAGAAATTGCATATAACCGGCTTTATATCAACTGTTTCAAGGGCAGCAACGGCAAGATTTATTCGGGTCGAGTATATGCTCACGAAACCCAGGGCTGGCTTTACGGTATCTTCGAAGCTCGCATCAAATTGCCTAAAGGTAAGGGCACATGGCCTGCTTTCTGGATGATGCCTTGCAACAATGATTTCGGAGCAAATCCTTGGCCTAAATGTGGCGAGATTGATATTATGGAAGAGGTAGGCGTTAATCCTAACTATACTTCTTCTTCGCTCCATACAGAGAAGTTTAATCACGTGATGGGAACCCAGATTACCAAGGAACGTCTGACTGCGGGTGCTGAAGACGGTTTCCACGTTTATCGCCTGGAGTGGACTCCTGATTATATCAAGACCTATGTGGATGGTAAGGAACTGCTCAATTTCAACAATGACGGTAAAAATGATGTGGGTTCATGGCCTTTCAATAATCCATTCTATGTTATCCTCAACCTGGCTTGGGGCGGTGATTGGGGCGGCATGAAGGGTGTTGACGAAAGCGCCCTCCCTGTTCAGATGGAAGTGGATTACGTGAGAGTATTCCAGAAAAAATAAGGCTTGATTTTTTTAACTATATAAATAATAAGGTCTCAGGATAAGTCGTATCTGCACTTACTCCTAAGACCTTTTTCTTTTGTTCCAATTTCGCTCTTTTTATTGTCTTTTTCTGCTTTTCTTGCTTACAATTTGCTCATTTCGAATAAAAGTTATAATTTTGCAGTTGAATTTCAAAAATCAGAGAAATAGAATGAAACAGAATAATAGTAATTTATTATATCATCTTGTGGCTTTTGTCACCGTAGCCATCTGGGGAACTACCTTTGTATCTACCAAGGTGCTGATGCTGAACGGACTTTCGCCAGCACAGATCTTTACGCTCCGTTTCAGTATCGCATACATGATGATGCTGATGGTGAATCATAAGCGGATGTTTGCTGATAGCTGGAAAGATGAGTTTAAAATGGCGATGCTGGGTATTACGGGCGGTTCACTCTATTTCCTGAGCGAGAACGAGGCGATGAATTATACTACAACAACCAATACTTCGCTCATCGTATGCTCCTGTCCGCTCTTTGCTACCTTGCTGGTACGTCTGGTTTATCGCCATTCTTCGCATATCAACATGATACAGCTGTTGGGCTCTCTGCTTGCTTTTGTAGGTATGATTATCGTGGTGCTGAATGGCAGATTCGTGCTGCATCTGTCGCCTGTAGGTGATGCCTTGGCTTTTACGGCATGTATGAGCTGGGCTGTCTATTCGCTCCTGATGAAATCGGTATCGGGCGATTATGGCGCAGCTTTTATTACCCGCAAGGTATTCTTTTATGGTGTGCTTACTATCTTGCCTTATTATCTTATCATTCCTGGGTGGCCGTCATGGGATGTGTTTATGAAGCCTCAGGTGGTGGGTAATCTCTTGTTCCTGGGCTGTTTGGCATCCATGATATGTTTCCTTACCTGGAACTGGTGTATCTCTAAGTTGGGTGCCGTGAAAGCTACCAACTGGGTTTATTTCAATCCTATCACCACAATGATTTTCGCCTCTCTGGTATTAGACGAAAAGATAACTCCTTACTTCCTGGCAGGTGCCTGCTGCATTCTGGCAGGTATGTATATTGCGGATAGAATGACGAAGTCGGAATAAAAAATGACGAAGGAGGAATTAAAAGAGGGTGTGTCATAAGTCACATCCCATACGCCCTGAAAGTTCAGTTATATAATATTTGTTTAGGTTTTTATTAGGCGTTCCGCCGGATTTACTGTCCGGCGGAGCGTTATGGAGATTTCTTATTCTTCGATGACTGAAATCTGCATAGAAACATCCTCTTTTGGGCGATCGCCACGCAATGTTTCGCAGTTCTGAATCTTTTCTACGATGTCAAGTCCTTCCTCTACTTCACCGAAAACGGTGTATTGGTTATCGAGGAAAGGTGTTCCGCCTATTTCTGTATAAGCCTTCTGCTGCTCCTCGGTAAACTTAGGATAGCCCTGCTCCTTGCAGCGCTTCTTGGTTTCATCCACCAGTTCATCCTGGAGTTTCAGCAGGCCTTCACGGTCGCGGTTGCGGCGGAAGTTCATAATTTCATCATGATGCTCCTTGGCAAGCTGGTTGAAGATGTTCTGTTCCATCTGCATGCCCATCTGCTTTTCCATCTGCTTCAGTTCATTCTGCTTGTAGGTCTTTCCCCATACAATATAGAACTGGCTACCGCTGCTCTCTCGTTCTGGGTTTACCTCATCTCCCAAACGGGCTGCGCTCAAGGCACCACGCTTGTGGAAAAGTTGTGGATAAACGAACTCGGCAGGGATGGTATAGTCAGGACCACCTGTGCCCAGCATCTTGCCTTTAGGAGCGCCTTTGCTGTCTGGATCGCCGCCTTGAATCATAAAATCCTTGATGACACGATGGAAGAGAGTGCCATCGAAATATCCCTCCTTTGCCAACTTCAAGAAGTTGGCACGATGCTGAGGGGTCTCGTCGTAGAGGCGCACCTTGATGTCGCCCTCTGATGTCTTTATCAATACTTTAGCCATAATAATTTATAATCAGTATATTTTATTAATCGGTATATGTCGTAATCAGTATGTTCTTACCTTTTTACTTTTTTACCTTTTTACTTTTCGTAATACTCATTCCACTCCTTCATAGCCTCCTGCCAGTCGGTCTGTTCACCGCTGGCTACGGCTTCTTTCTGTCTCTCTGCCTCGTCGCGAGCCTTATCTCGGGCACGTTTTGCCTTCATTGCCTCTATGGTGGCATCGTCGAGAATCTGAATGGCGCCACGCTTGATGGCTGCCTGCAACTCCTCTTCTCCGAAAGCCTTGCCAGGCTCATTGAAGTCAGAGATATTAAATTCATAATCCACACGAAGGTCGTGGCGTATCATTTTCTGTTGTAAACGGTTGCCTGCGTTTTTGAGTCGCAGCAACTTGCCGATTTCCTTGATTTCTCCTGCTGAGTATTTGTTTCTTCCCATTAATATGATTTGATATTATTATTTTTGCGTGCAAAATTAAGCATAATCCTCGATAAAACCAAGAAAAGTTTCAAGGAATTCACAAAAGAATCCCTTTTCTCCCTTTACTTTCTTGCCCTTTTTACCCTTTTACCTTTTTACTCTTTTACCTTTAAATTACTTCCATGCCTTCTTCTGGTTCAGTTCTATCAGGCGGTCGAATTCAAAGTCGGCTTTGATTTTATCCAATATCCTCTTTACGATGATATTCATCACGCTTCCTTTGCTGTAGTTGGCAGAGCACATGAAGTTTACCCGTCCCTCCTTGACAAGCTGGCAGGCAGTCTTCTGTTTATCCTCGTTATCATATACCGCAATCGAGTGGCCGCCATGTTCCTTTACCATCTTCATGCAAGGCACATCGGTTTCTCCATCTCCGAAATATATCATTCGGGGGAAAGGGATAGGTCGCTTTTCGTCGGGGATATACTGATTCACTCTTCTGTTGTCGCTCACCTGTTTGATACCCTTGTTGATTTTGAAGAGGAATTGCGTCTTGGTAGTATAGTCTACGGCTACGGCTGGCCAATAGGCGATTCCCTTCTTATTGTAGAGAAAGGAGCAGGCGTAGATGTTCTCAAATTCCTGGGGCGATAGGTGTGCCCTCTATCATCTCCTTCAGTCCCGAGGAGTTGATGTAGTGCTTTACGTCCAGTCCGATACTGTTGCCATATTCATTCACGAGCGAAAACCATTGTTTTACGCCGCGGAACAGTTCTACATCCTTGCCGAATTTCTGAAAAGATTCCCGGGTGAGCGAGATATTGTTCTTCTTGGCTTCGTCGAGCATCAGATACATATAGGTCAAAATGCCGTTGGCATCCTTACCCTCTGCAAACTTTCTGTTTTTCTCCCAGAACTCGTCTTTTGTCTTGCCTGTAGCCTGTATGAATCCAAACTCCTGCATATTGCCCGGCGACAGTGTGCCGTCGAAATCATAAACCAGCGCTACCTGTGGTCTCTTCTTTGCCATATCTCGTTCTCCTTTCTTTTATATTTACCCTAAACTGTCTATCTCTTTCGGGAATGTTTTTCTCCCTTAATTTGCAAATATACATAATTTTCAGCGAATTAGCAAACTATTGGGATATAAAAAAACATAATGAAACAAAAAAGGCGTACAAAACTCATTTCTGAGCATTGTACGCCTTTATTATAATATTAATCTGTATTACTTAACTTCCTCGAAGTCAGCGTCTTGTACGTCCTGAGCGCCATCATTTCCGCCCTGTGCCTGCTGACCACCCTGAGCACCCTGAGGACCTGCCTGCTGGCCGCCCTGATACATCTGCTGAGAAGCAGCCTGCATGACGGTGTTCAAGTTGTTCATAGCTGAATCGATAGCTGCAACATCACCTGCCTTGTGAGCATCCTTCAACTGCTGCAAAGCCTGCTCGATACCTGGCTTTTTGTCAGCTGGAATCTTATCACCGTTATCCTTCAGGAAGTTCTCGGTGGTGAAGATCATGCTGTCAGCCTGGTTCATCTTGTCAATCTTCTCGCGCTCAGCCTTATCAGCAGCAGCGTTCTGCTCTGCCTCAGCCTTCATGCGGTTGATCTCGTCCTCGCTCAAGCCAGATGAAGCCTCGATGCGGATGCTCTGCTCCTTACCGGTAGCCTTATCCTTAGCTGATACGTTCAAGATACCGTTGGCATCGATATCGAAGGTAACCTCAATCTGAGGAACACCACGGCGAGCTGGAGCGATACCTGTCAGGTTGAACTGACCGATACTCTTGTTCTGAGCTGCCATTGGACGCTCACCCTGCAATACGTGGATGGTTACCTCTGTCTGGTTATCAGCTGCTGTAGAGAATACCTCGCTCTTCTTGCAAGGGATGGTTGTATTGGCATCGATGAGCTTAGTCATCACACCACCCATAGTCTCGATACCGAGAGTCAATGGAGTAACGTCGAGCAATACGATGTCACCAACACCCTCTTCCTTGTTCAGGATGGCACCCTGGATAGCTGCACCTACTGCAACAACCTCATCTGGGTTAACACCCTTAGAAGGCTCCTTGCCGAAGTAGTTCTTAACGAGTGTCTGAACGGCTGGGATACGGCTTGAACCACCAACCAGGATAACCTCGTCGATATCTGATGTAGAGAGCTTAGCGTCACGAACGGCATTCTGGCAAGGTACCAAGCAAGCCTGAATCAGGTTGTGAGCCAACTGCTCGAACTGTGCACGGGTCAAAGTCTTAACCAAGTGCTTTGGCATACCGTCAACGGCTGTGATGTATGGCAAGTTGATTTCGGTAGATGTAGAGCTTGACAACTCAATCTTAGCCTTCTCAGCAGCCTCCTTCAAACGCTGCATAGCCATAGGGTCCTTGCGGAGATCTACGCCTTCCTCTGCCTTGAAGCCATCAGCCAACCAGTTGATGATTACCTGGTCGAAGTCATCACCACCCAGGTGAGTATCACCATTGGTAGAAAGTACCTCGAATACGCCGCCACCGAACTCCAGGATAGAGATATCGAATGTACCACCACCCAAGTCGAATACGGCAATCTTCATATCCTTGTTAGCCTTGTCAACACCGTAAGCCAAAGCTGCGGCTGTAGGCTCATTTACGATACGCTGAACGTTCAAACCTGCAATCTGACCAGCCTCCTTTGTAGCCTGACGCTGTGAGTCAGAGAAGTAAGCAGGAACTGTGATAACAGCATCTGTAACTTCCTGTCCGAGATAATCCTCTGCAGTCTTCTTCATCTTCTGGAGAACCATTGCAGAAATCTCCTGTGGAGTATATTTACGACCCTCGATTTCAACACGTGGATAACCACCCTCGTTTACTACTGTGTAAGGCATTGCCTCAGCCTCTTTCTGGCTCTGAGTGTATGTCTCACCCATGAAACGCTTGATAGAATATACAGTGTTCTTAGGGTTTGTGATGGCCTGACGCTTAGCAGGATCACCTACCTTGCGGTCACCATCCTTAACGAAACCTACTACTGATGGAGTAGTACGCTTACCTTCACTGTTAGCGATTACAACTGGTTCGCTACCTTCGAAAACGGCAACACAACTGTTTGTGGTACCCAAGTCAATTCCAATTACTTTTCCCATAATTATATCTTTTTTTATTTTTATCGTTATTAATATGTTATTTATCTCATGAACTGCTGGCTAATGGAAGTCTGCCGAAGATATGCATCTGTCGGGAACCTCTCTATTCAGCGTTCACGCTTTTCGTCATAACAAAGCATGTGCCAAGGGATTGTAAGACTTAAAGTAGCTGACAAGGTGTCAGATAATGCTGACAAAATAAAAGGAATCAAGATATGTGAGGCGATAAAATGTCGCATTCTCCCTATCTTGATTCCTGTAATATGATTGAGAAATCTTTCTTTTCAGATAAAGCTCCTATATATAATAAGGTGTGAAACCTTATCTGGCTTTATTTCTGTTCCTTAGCAGCAAGTGCTTCGCGAACCTTAGCTTCCAGTTCATCGAGAAGTTCAGGGTTATCCTTGAGCAATGCCTTGCAGGCATCGGCACCCTGTCCGAGTTTAGAACCGCCATAGCTATACCAGCTTCCGCTCTTTTCGATGATATTGTTGGCTACTGCCAGACCGAATACCTCGCCGGCACGGCTGATGCCTTCGCCAAACATGATGTCGAACTCAGCCTTGCGGAAAGGAGGAGCCACCTTGTTCTTCACAACCTTCACGCGAACCAGATTACCTACTACCTCATCGCCATCCTTGATGGCTGTAGCTTTGCGGATATCCAAACGCACTGATGCATAGAACTTCAATGCATTACCACCGGTGGTTGTCTCTGGGTTACCGAACATAACACCAATCTTCTCGCGCAACTGGTTGATGAAGATGCAGGTAGTGTTGGTCTTGCTGATGGTAGAAGTTAGCTTGCGGAGAGCCTGACTCATCAGTCGAGCCTGAAGACCTACCACATTGTCACCCATATCGCCTTCGATTTCCTTCTTAGGAGTCAAGGCGGCTACAGAGTCAACAACTACGATGTCTACAGCAGCAGAACTGATCAGCTGGTCTGCAATCTGCAATGCCTGCTCACCATTATCTGGTTGTGAAATCCACAAGTTATCAACATCAACGCCCAATTTAGCCGCATAGAAACGGTCGAAAGCGTGCTCTGCATCAATGAAAGCAGCGATACCGCCAGCCTTCTGCGCCTCTGCGATGGCGTGGATAGCCAATGTTGTCTTACCAGAAGATTCCGGACCGTAAATTTCGATGATACGTCCCTTAGGATAACCGCCTACGCCCAGTGCATTGTCGAGAGCGATACTGCCTGTAGGGATAACTTCGATGTTCTCAACGTGCTCATCTCCGAGTTTCATGATAGAGCCCTTACCGAAGTCTTTTTCTATCTTAGCCATGCTGCCTGAAGAGCTTTCAGTTTGCCTTCATTGGGATTCAATTTTCCCTCTTGCATTTCTTTTGCCATATCTTATTTAGTTTAAAGTTTAGTCGATTTCCAAATCGCCATCAAACACCTCGTGCCATGGCAATCCCTGCTTGTTCAACTGCTCCATGAATGGATCTGGGTCGAACTCCTCTACGTTCCATACGCCTGGTTTCTTCCAGATGCCCTTGAGGAACATCATGGCACCAATCATGGCTGGCACACCGGTGGTGTAGCTTACGCCCTGCATACCGGTTTCGTTGTAAGCCTCCTGGTGCTTGCAGTTGTTATAAACGTAGTAGGTGCGCTCCTTGCCATCCTTCTTACCGCGGATGCGGCAACCGATAGATGTTTCGCCGTCATAGTTCTCGCCGAGATCCTGTGGGTTAGGCAATACGGCCTTGAGGAACTGTAGAGGAACAATCTTTACCTTGGCTGTCTTGCCTGAACCGTCTGCCAATGGAGCCTCGTATTCGATTTCGTCGATGCGGCTCATGCCGAGGTTCTGGATGCAGTCGAGGTAGGTGAGATACTGCTGACCGAAGGTCATCCAGAAGCGTGCCTCCTTGATGGTAGGGTAGTTCTTCACCAGGCTCTCCAACTCCTCGTGGTGCATCAGATAGCTCTCGCGAGGGCCGATGTTAGGGTAGGTGAGCGGCTTGTGGATTGACAATGGATCGGTTTCAATCCATTCGCCATCCTTATACCAGAGTCCCTTCTGGGTAATCTCGCGGATATTGATTTCTGGGTTGAAGTTGGTTGCGAAAGCCTTGTGATGGTTACCGGCGTTGCAATCCACGATGTCGAGCACCTCAATCTCATCGAAGTGATGCTTGGCTGCATAAGCGGTGAAGATGCCTGATACACCTGGGTCGAAACCGCAGCCGAGGATAGCGCAGAGACCAGCCTGTTCGAACTTATCCTTGTATGCCCACTGCCATGAGTACTCGAAGTGAGCCTCGTCCTTAGGCTCATAGTTAGCGGTATCCATATAGTTGCAACCGCAAGCCAGACAGGCATCCATGATAGTGAGATCCTGATAAGGCAAAGCTAGGTTGATGACAAGCTCAGGCTTGTAGCTATTGAAGAGAGCCTTCAACTGCTCAACGTCGTCGGCATCCACCTCAGCTGTCTGAATATCCATCTTGTAGCCCTTGGCATGGATATCCTTAACCAGCTTATCGCATTTTTCCTTGCGACGGCTAGCAATCATAAACTCGGTGAAAACGTCCTGGTTCTGGACGATCTTGAAGGCAGCCACGGTAGCCACGCCACCTGCGCCAATCATAAGTACTCTACTCATTTATAATTTTATTTTTTTATGTTTATTATTTTAAAGTTTATTTTATTTCATCTGCCGAAATCCCCAGGGCATTCATGAGTGAATAACCGAGAATCTCCTGTCTGAAGTTGCCGCCTGGCATGGGCTGCATGGCAAAGAGGGTGATGCGCTTGTCGTCGTCATCTACCTTGCGGAGTATCTCGCGGAGTCGGTCGTAAGCATCTCCATCCTCAGAATTTGGGATTACCATCACTCGCTTCACCTCCTTGGCGTTGCATACGGTGCGTGCCACATCTACGAGGAAGTCATCCTTGCCTACCATCTTCTCCTCTGTAGGATAAGAAGAGATGATGAATTCTCCGAGCTTATCATCCTTGAAAGCCTGAGCGTTCAGATCCTTCTCATAGTTGGCAGGGCGAAAGTTCTTCATCGCCATCGACTGCTTGTCGTGGATAAGCACAACCTGTGTCTCGTGCTCGCCCTCTCTCAGACCTCCGTCAAGGGCAATGCAGACTGCCCATTGTGCCATATCGGCTGGTTGGATGCGACGGTTAATCATTCGTTCGAAGTTGACTATCAGGTCGAAAGCCACTCGGTCGATATAGTCGGCATCAGCGATAATTACATTCTCGCTCCATTTTATGTTGTTTGTATCTAATGTATTCATTGGTGCAAAAATTAAGCAAACGAGCATGATGAAAGCTTGCTTTCAAATTGTCGAATGCAGATTATTTCTGCAAATTTACGAATAAAATTTCGTAATTAAGGCATTTTGGAAATATAAAATAATAAAAAAGATAGTATTTTCATCATTTCTTCATTTGATGGAATACTATCTTCAGTATTTTATGTGATAATCCGGACTCTTCTTCTTTCTGTTCTCCGAAGTCTTTTATGCGATAATTTTCGCCAGATAATGTCCGGCGAGAACGGCGATAAGTCCCAGCGCCAGACTTCCGAAGAGATAGAGCATCATATAGACATAATTCTCCTCCTTCATCAGTCCTGCCCCCTCGTTCATAAAGGTAGAGAAGGTAGTGAATCCTCCGCAGAATCCCGTGGTAAGCAGCAGTTTGGCAGATGGCGACATCCATCCCCCTTCCCGCCAGTTCAATCCCGAGAGGAACCCGATGATGAGGCATCCCGCCACATTCACCGCCATCGTTCCGAACGGAAAGGCAATCACCGTGCAGGATTGCACCATCTTCGATACCCAATATCTCATGCCGCCTCCGAAGAAGCTGCCGATGCTTACTATCAATACTTCTTTCATCTCCTTATCTCCTTATTTATAATGTATAATATATAATAACTTGTATGATATTTCCTTGTATATACTATCAGCCTTGCCGCTATTCATTTCTCAAAATATGTGCCAATGGCTATGATAGGGATGTTCTCCATCCATTCTTGGTCTACATATCCTTTCATGGAGATACGTAACCCTTTCAACCCTGGGTTGTCTTTGATGAATTGTGCCAGGGAACGCGCACGTACGTTTTCCTCTGCCTTCACTTCTACTGGTATAACCCTTTGGCTATCTTGAATGATGAAATCAATCTCCGAAGGAGTCTTGGTATTGCTCCAGTAATAGGGCTTTAATCCCACGGCCAACAGTTGCTGTAGCACATACTGTTCTGTAAATGCACCTTTGAACTCAGTGAATGCATTGTCGCCTATCAGCATCTGGCCTGCTGAGGCATCTGTCATGCATGCCAGGAGACCACAATCTAATAAGAACAGTTTAAAGGCATCCCTATCTTCATAAAATTTAAGCGGCATTTTAGGTTCCTTGATGCGGCTCACCTTATATACAATGCCGGCATCTACCAACCATTGTATGGCCTGTTCAAAATCCTTGGCTCTGCTACCTTTGCGCACAGCTCCATAGATGAACTTCTTGTTTTCACGTGCCAGTTGAGAAGGGAGAGAATCCAGCACCTCCCGGATTCTTGTAGATTCCGCAGCTGAAGTATGTTTGGAAATATCCCTGCGATAGGCTTCCAGAATATCACGCTGCAGGGTGCGAACCTGCTGCAAGTCTGTATTTTCGATGAATTTGCTTACCACTCCTGGCATGCCGCCCACAAAGTAATATTGCCGGAGCAGTTCCGTCATCTTGGGTTTCATGATGTCGATAAGTCCCCAGTCTTTTGAATGGAGTAATTCTATCCAATTTTCATTGCCGGTTGCATCAAGATATTCCTCGTAATCCATGGGGTACATGGTAAGCATATCTACTTTCCCTACAGGAAACGACTCTCCTTTACCCAGGGTAACCCCAAGGAGGGAACCTGCTACCATAATATGGTATTCGGGAGCTTTTTCGCAAAAGTACTTCAAACTATGGAGTCCTCTCGGAATCTCCTGTATTTCATCCATGATGATGAGAGTAGCAGCAGGTGTAATCCTTACGCCAGTAATGGCTTGGATGGTTATGAGGATTCTGTCTATGTTGTAATCAAGCTCAAAGAGCTGTTTCATTCTTGGTTCATCGTCACAGTTGATATATGCTACGTTTTTGTATTCCTTTTTTCCAAAGTGCTGCATGATCCAAGTCTTACCCACTTGTCTGGCACCTAGTAACATCAAGGGCTTTCTGTCCTTGCTTTCTTTCCATTTCAGAAGTTGCTTGTATATCTTTCTTTTCATAACTAACTGGAATTTAAATATTTCTGTTGCAAAGATACACTTTTTCGATGATAAAAACAAGTAAATTATACACTTTTTCGATGATAACGAATGTTAAATCATACATTTTTTCGATGATAAGTAGTAAAAAGACTGTCACCGCTTGTTCATCTTCGGATGATGACGACACTCCGGCTACTGGTGATATTAAGACCAACATCGTTGGTACATGAGAACTTACGCATATTAAGGGGTGGTATTGGCTGATGATGAGGATGAAAGCCATATCACTGTAGATAAAAGTCCTGAAAGTGATGATAAATTTAGATTTTCTCTCAATGCTAATGGTGGTTGCATTTGGTATGATTATGATGCAGGGACTTGGAAATCTTATTCAGGAATTACTAAATATGAATTGAATGCCAACATTTTGATTATTAAGGATTCCTATTCTTCAGGGGATGAAACAGATTGGCAAACTTGCAAGCGCTTTAAGATTGTTTCTATCAAAGGTAATACGATGGTTTGTACTGTATGCTTAATGGATGAGGATGATACAGAACTTACATTTACGAAAAGATAAATATTAAAATAAACTAAGGATAGAGAAAAGCAGTATGTTGCGTGTTTTTCATACTGCTTTTCAGCTTACTTTTTGATTCTGTTGTTCTGGCGCAGTGAGTTGATCTGTGCCAACTTCTGCTCCCGCGAGTAAGGATGCAATAACATGTATTGTTCCCCCTTTAACGCAGCCAAGCTGCTCTGACGGTGAAAATCGTTTATATAAGATCTTTCCAGTACTGAATTGTTCTGCATAATCATCTAATTTTGCTAGACCTTCAGATGTAAATCCTTCATTGATTATGTCACTGATGGACATCCAAAAATCATGGTTTGTCATAAATTATATTGTTTGATAAAATCTATTGGTGGCAAAGTTATAGTTTTTCTTCGATAACACCAAATTATTTGGGCTTTATTTCGCATTTGCCAGCAAATTGTTTCAATACATCTTTCTTTTCCCGTTGTCCTTGAAATTACATGGCGATGTAGGAATCTCTGCGTCGGGACGTAGGAAAGATTACGTCGCCATGTAGTAAAGTCTACATCGGGACGTAATTTTTGGGGTATCTATAAGGTATCATATCAGATTCTTTTTAGATTTAGCGTCGAGTTTATACGCACACGAGAAAAGTTTTTTCGAAAAAAACTTTTTTCGTGCAGGAAATAATTGTGGAGAAAATGCAGAAGCTGAGTGCTATTGTGACCACGATTTCTGATAAGCAGTATCATAATGATTAACTGCCTGGAGAAGGTTGTAGATAGGGTTGATTTAGCAGAATGAGTTGGTTCTACTGGATGACGGAGTCGGCTCGATGGGATAAAGGAGTCAACTCAATAGGTTGATGCAAGCGTCTTCGTGAGTTGAAAGACATTACTCCTCGGGTTCCAGAAGATACCTTCTCAGCAGTTGCCACTAGGCTCAGCAGGTCTGCCGAGCCTAGTGGTAACACTATATTCTAGCCGATATTTCTCTCATATCATCCGGAAGATAAGAGATTGCCTTCTCTTTCATATCTTGCGGAATACTGAATCGGGCTTCGGCGATGGAGCCGACGATGGCTCCGATGGTATCGCTATCGCCGCCATGAGATATGGCGAGGCGGATAGCATCTTCGAAGGATGAGGCTTGCGAGAGGAGATAGAAAGATAATGGCACGGCATCCATGCAGGTTTCATCGAATTTGCCTTTCGGATAATCTCGGGTATCGAAATCCTCGTAATAGCTGCGGGCGATATCCTTGAAGGCTTTCATTGCCTTATCATCAGATTCTTTAGAATTCTTATCTTTACACTCCTTAGATTCTTCTGAGAATCTGCTCTTGCGGAAATGCCAGATGGCATGAGCCACGGCTTTGGCTCCCTTGATTCCTTCGGGATGGTTATGAGTAGGAAGAGCCGTTTTCTCTGCCTCTTCCAACACCTGCGACAGGTCATCGAATAGCCAAGCCACTGGCGATACTCGCATTGCCGAACCATTGCCAAAACTATTGTATGGCTGCGGATTAAGAGAACGAATCCACCCCGCGAATCTACCGCCATACGCTCCTTTTGGAGAAGGATAGCGGCGGCACCAATCCAGCAGGCTTTCCTGATAGCTTCGTCCGTTCAATATCGCATCAGCTATCGCTACCGTACAGATGGTATCATCGGTGAAGTCGCATCCTTCGCCGAACATCTCGAAATCATAATCAAACGTATTGTTGAACTCATATTTTGAGCCAGCAATATCTCCTATTATTGCTCCTAACATAAACTGCTAATTATCTATAACTTTACTCTATCACCTCCCAGAAACTCTCCGGCAAGCTGATGTTCTTCATCTTCTTTGCGCTCTTGAACAATGGGGCGATGTCTTCGGCTTCGAAGCCGGCGATGCCGCAACCTATTGGGGTCACCAGGAAATGTAGCTCGGGATGCTGATGGGCAAAGATAATGAATTCCTCCACGTATGGACGAATGGTTTCCACGCCGCCCTGCATTGTAGGGATGGCGTAACTCTGGCCTTGCAAGCCTACACCCTTGCCCATGACGGCACCGAAATGCAGGCGGGCTATGCGGCTGCTCCACCACCATGCATGCCAGCCAGATTGCTGCCAAACACAAAAATCTCGTTCTCTTTTAATGAATCAATCCAGCTAGGAGTGATTCTTCCCTTCTTCATATCTTCCATATTACTATTATTTAATGTGTTATTTTCTTCAGCCGCTTCCTCATAGCATATTCTCGAAGCCATCATGCTCGGCATCCTTGAAGCCCTGCAGAATCTCATCGTCCGATAAACTTTCTAAATTCTTTTCTTTCTTCATATCGATATATCTTTTTGATATCCGCAATTCGATTGCAAATATATACTTTTTTGATGCGAAAGAACGTATTTTTTACAAGTGAATGAGAATGAGATAAGTTTTTATCTCATAAAAAGAAGAGGTTACGAATTAGAAATAAACAGAATGTAGTATCTTGCTGTGATTTGCATAACCACCCAAAGAACTCTTTCGGTTGCAAAGGTACGATATTTAATCGGGGATAAAGAATGTTTTAGATTTTTTATCCTCGATTTTTTGGATAAAATACAACAGGATTGTCATGATTTCACTGTCTGACAATGAGACAGAACGCCTTCTACGCTTGATGTCACTGCTGTCTTCCAGCAAATTTCCTGCGTTTTCTGCTTCAAAATATTTGCAAAACTCGTCTATAATACAAAATAATTCTGTAACTTTGTAATCGGTAGTCATATCAAATATTTTTATAACTGTTTGATTTTTACCTATAAAGATACAAAATATTTGTGAGACTACAAACTTTTTATTGAACTTTTCTTATCCCGAACTGGGGGTAAATTTTAGTAAGGATAGTATCGAGTCGGCTTATTGCTTCTTTCATCAGAAGCTGCGTGTGTATGAATTTTCTCATAGTCATACGCAGCGTGATAATATAGAATATGCCATCAGCCAATATGTAGATGGGATGACCCCTGCGCTCTACCAGTTGTTGGCTAATGGCACTCCGCATTATCTGCTCGACCATACTGCTTTCGAGCAAGATATGCACCATGCCATCGAGTTGCTCGATGGCATGATGTAGAATAAATGTATGTTAGTTAATTATTTATTGGTGTATTTCTTTCCATTGGCAATGATGATGCCTTTGTGTGAGGGGTTCACTTGCTTGCCGTCAAGCGTGTAAAACTTATCGTTGCCTGATGGCTTGCTGATAGTTGTCTGCGCAATGCCCGTGGCGTCGGCTGCGCTGAGGCTGATAGAATAGACGTTCATGGCGTTGGTGCAGCCAATGACGATGTCGCCGTCGTTTATCACTTCAGCTTCGCTGGTTTGTTCTTCTACTGTGGGCTCCATACCGCTTGTCACCTTGAGGTTTTCTTCTGCTGTAAAAGTACGAGCTTCGGTCTTACTTCCGCTCAGCCCCACGATAGTGAGCTTCTGCCCCTTCTTGAGGTTGCAAATCTTGATTTTAGCTTTATTATTGTTCAGCTTAAAATAGTTTTTGTTCTTGCTGCTGATAGAGAAAAGCAATTTGCCTTCACCTCCAATAAACATAAGCCCTTTGGTTGCTGGAATCTCTTCGCCATTGGCTTTCAAGGTGCTCCATTCAGTAAAGGCGATTTTGTTGCTCCACTGTATAGGGACATCAGTGGTATTTGTTTGATACTTGTCAACATTCCAGTTAATGTCATCTGCCTCGATGAGAGGGATAGATTCACTCAGGTCTAAAAAGTCCCATGTTTTTTGTGCTTGCGCACTGAGTGAGAGCAAGCATACGGTCATTAATGATAATAAATGTTTCATAATCGTTTATATTTTATTTTTGGTAACTAAAAACGGTGACAAATATAAACAAAAAATTGGTAAACCAATTAACGTTTAATAATATTTAAGTGTATTATGGTTTAATTATAATTAATTAATATACCAATATAGCCAATTGTGCTTTTATTATAATAGGTTATGAAGCCAAAACAGCACCCCGATTGTCAGGGTGCTGTCAGGTGTTTGTTCAGTCTTTTCTTTGTGACTTAGCAAAGTTTATCTGATTAGCTAAGTGGCTTAGTACCAACTCTCTCATGCCTCCTGTGTCGCGTGCTTTCATCTTAGCAATATAGTCTCTGTGTTCTGTGATTACCTGTCGCTCAGGCACGGAGCAGAATCTATATTTATGATAGAACTTCATGATGTCTGGTGTGATGATAAGCAGTAGAGAAGCCAATACGGGGTTATGGCTACTGCAAGCTATGGCGTGATGGAATGCAAAATCCTTCTCGATCCTTTTCTTAGGATCTTGGCAGTCCTCCAACTCTCTGAGTGCCTTTTCCACTTTGTCGATGTCTTCGCTTGTGCAGTTGGTGGCTGCAAGGGTGCAGGCATCTATTTCTAATAGTACGCGCACGTGTACAAGACTATAAAAATCGTACTTGTCAACCTTCAGTGTTTCGTTGAATAGATTGTCAATTTGACTTTTAGAAAATTCGGTTACGATGGTTCCGCTCTGTGGTCTTGTTTCTACAACACCATAAGTTTCAAGCTTTTGTAGTGCTGCTCTGATGTGCGGTCTTCCTACTTTCAGGAGCTCTGATAGCTTTCTTTCAGAAGGCAAGCGGTCGCCAGGGTTGACTTGTTTCTCTGCAATCTGAGTTTTGATGTAGTCTACTACTCTGTCGACTGGTGAATGGTTGATTTCTTGTTTCATAGACATATTCTGCTTTACTTGTATTTTAGCGCAAAGGTACATAATTATTCTGTATATTTCATGAAACCGGAATCGAATTAACGATAATTCACATAAAGGCAAGAAAAAAATAACGAAACGTTAAACTAGTATAATTGGTATACCAAAAAGTTTTGTTTATCATATTTAAGTATTATCTTTGCAGACGATAAGCAGCATCTCAGCATAACATTCAAGCGAGCTTGATGATTCTGCATTCGATTTGCATTATCTTTGCGCATAGAAACTAAAATATCTATAATTCTTAAAAAGAAAGCCTATGAGACTTTTAAAAACAAACTTATTGATGACAATGATAGCACTATGTCTTAGTGCTGCTGTCAATGCTCAGATAGTGATACATGGTACCGTCACTGATACAGAAGGACCTTTAGTAGGTGCTACTGTTGCTGTGAAAGGTGATGCAGGTAACACTGCTGGCACTATTACCGATATGGATGGTAAATATTCCATAGAGGTGAAAAGCAAGAAGACTGTTCTTGTTTTTTCTTATATTGGTTACACTGATCAAATGGTAACGGTTGGTGACAGAAAGAAAATCGATGTAAGATTAGAGATGAACGACACACAGCTGGACGAAACAGTGGTGATCGGTTATGGCGTACAGCAGAAATCTCACCTTACGGGTTCTATTTCCAAACTGGATGGTGGCTCGTTGACCAAAGCTCCTGTTAGCGATGTCACTCAGGCGTTACAGGGTATGATGACAGGTCTTACCGTGAGCAATGAGACTTCCGAGGTGGGTGTTACACCTTCTATTCGTGTGCGCGGTACAGGTTCTATCTCAGCCGAGAGTTCTCCATTAGTGATTATTGATGGATTCCCTGTAAAGGGTGGTTTGTCGCAGGTAAATGCTTCCGACATTAAGTCTGTAGAGATTCTGAAAGATGCTGCTTCTGCAGCCATCTATGGTTCACGTGCAGCCAATGGTGTTATTCTTATCACCACGAAGCAAGGTACTCCCGAACAACCTAAGTATAAGTTCAATTTCTATCAGGGTTTCAAGTATGCTTACCAGTTGCACGACATGATGACCTCTACCGATTGGTTTAACTTGATGCAGCAAGAAGAAGCGTTAGGTGGACGCCCTGTTATGTCTCAGGCACGTAGTGCGGCTTATCTGGAGTCGTTGTATGGTGCTACCGACTGGCAGAAGGAGGGTCTTAACGATGTGGCTTCAATGACCAATGTGCAGTTTAGCGTATCTGGTGGCAAGAAGGACACTAAGTATTTTGTGTCGGCTGCTTATATGAAGGATCAGGGTATCATGCGTTCCAATACACTCGACAAGGTGAACTTCCGCGCCAAGTTAGACACACGCTTATCTAAGAGTGTGGGCTTCGGTGTCAATTTCTCTGGTACTTACAAGCGTGCAGAGCGTCCTCGCAACAACTTTATCGACTTCTATCGCACACCATCATTCCTGCCTGTTTATCACAACGACATCACAACAGCACTTACTGGCTATAGTGGTTTTGCTCGTGGTAGCCACTTCAATAATATAGAAACCCCAACAGGCGAGGTAGACGAAGAAGGCAATCCTTTGACAGAGCGAACCTCACCTTTCTCTTCTTCCAACAACAATCCATGCAGCGTGATGGCCAACACCATGCGTTGGAGTGAAGATTTCCAGGGATTGGGCAACTTGTATCTGACGGTAGAATTGGCTAAGGGATTGACCTTTAAGACTTCTAATGGTTTTAATGTGCGCTTCTCACCTTCTTATACTTATGATAATAAGAATGCAACCAAGGATGGTGAAGCCAGCCGTGCTACTTATTTCAGCAACTTATACATCGATTTGTTGACAGAGAATACCCTTTCTTATCACCTCAACTTGGGAAGTCAGAAGCAGCATAGCATTGATGCCCTCTTGGGCTATACAGCAGAGCGTACACGTGTACAGCGCGTGGCAGAGACAGCCTCAGGTTTTGCTACCGACAACATCAAGACCCTAAATGCAGCTACTATCTTCGAGTTGGCTACATCGGACAATGGCGATAAGGCTGGTACTGGAACCTTCCGTTATCCAGACGTCGTTTTAGAATCTTATTTAGGTCGTATCAACTATAGTTATTTGAGTCGCTATTTGATGTCAGCATCTTTGCGCCTTGACCGTTCATCGCTCTTCGCTAAGGGCAATCGCAACGCTTGGTTCCCTTCTATATCTTTGGGTTGGCGTGTCAGCGAAGAAGCCTTCATGAAGTCTATTGAAGCTATTTCTAATCTGAAGTTGCGTGCCTCTTATGGTATGACAGGTAACAATCAGATTTCTTATCAGGCAGCCTTAGAGGTGCTCAACTCTGCCAATTACGCTTTGGGCGCAGGCAATGGAAGTTTGGTGAATGGTATGGCTAATACATCTTCTACTTTGGCAAACTCTAACATTACTTGGGAGAAGACCAATGAGTTTAACTTTGGTTTCGACTTAGGTCTTTTCAGAAATCGCATCAACTTGTCGCTCGATGCTTACTATTCTGAGACCAAGGCATTGCTCTTTGCACAGCCTACTCAGTCGTTTACAGGTTATTCCAACTATTGGAACAACATCGGAAGGGTGAGCAATAAGGGTGTGGAGATTCAGATTGATACACACAATATTCGCAATAGAAACTTCAGTTGGGAAACCAACTTTAACTTCTCGCTTTCACGCAATAAGTTGTTGGAAATCGGAGGAGAGAGCCAAATCATCAGCCAGGGTGAGCGCAATGAGTGCTACATCGCTAAGGTGGGTTCGCCACTTATCCAGTATTATGGATATAAGACCCAGGGTGTATGGAATTCTCAGGAGGAAATAGATGCTAACCCACACTTTGCTGACGATGTTCCAGGTGGACTCCGCATCGTAGACACTGACAACAGTGGAACACTCGATGCTAACGACCGTGTGCCTCTCGGAAATCCTTATCCAGACTTCACATGGGGTCTTACCAACAACTTGCGCTACAAGAATTTCGACTTCTCTATCCTGATTCAGGGCGTGCAGGGTATTACAGTTTTCAATGGCGACGTGTACTATAACGAAACTTTACGTTACAACAAGGCCTACGCTAAGAACCGCTGGATTAGTGCAGAGCACCCAGGTGACGGCAAGACTCCTTATGAGAAGAATGGTCATAACCTCTTGCTTACCGACTATCCTTTGCAGAACGCTTCGTATGCCTGCTTGCGCAACCTTACCATTGGTTACACCATGCCAAAGGACATTGTCAAGAAAATGCATCTCAACGACTTGAGATTCTATCTCTCGGGCAACAACCTGCTGTATATATGGAGTGGCGACTATCGTGGTATCAACCCAGAGTCAAGATTCACGACAGGACCTTACACCAACACCCTGATAGATGGTTATCAGCGTGGAGGTTTCCCTCTCACATCAACCATATCTGTAGGATTTGACGTAAACTTCTAAAAAACAACTAACAAGATGAAAACAAGAATATTTGCAATATTAGGTATCGTGGGAGCCCTCAGCTTCTCCTCATGTAACCTTGACCAATATCCTTATTCGGAGGTTGCATCTGACGAGTATGTGCTGATGACAACTCTGTCAACGATCTCGTGATGGGATGCTATAATGGTCTTCATGACGTGATGTATTACGAATGGGCGATGACAGAACTGCGTTCTGATAATGCCAGAATGTACAATAACAACTCTTCCTCCAACACGACCAAGCTGATAGAGCAGCTCGATCAAAGCGTCATCAACACAGAGCACGAGTGGGTGGAGAGTTATTGGAAAGCATGCTATGCGCTCATCACAAGAACCAACAATGTACTTGCCAGTGTGCAGGTGGTGAAGAACGAAGCCAATAAGAAGATGTATGAAGGTGAGGCACGATTCCTGCGTGCGCTGGAGTACTTCAATCTCGTGCGACTTTGGGGACCTGTATTTATCGTAACCAGCAAGACTCCGTCTGACGTGGCTCGCAATATGCAGCGCTCTTCTGTGTCTGATGTCTATGCGCTCATCGAGGGCGACTTGGAGACAATCGTCGACCAACAGCTGCTGCCAGCCAAGCAGCCTGACGCCCTTCTCGGTAGAGCCGATATGAATGCAGCCAAGGCGCTCTTAGCTAAGGTTTATGCCACCCATTATGCAGTGGGCGATGAGAAGTATCAGCAGGCACTCAACTTGTGTAAGGATGTGTTGGGAAGCGAGACGGTGGGCAATCCACAGACTGCTGCCGACTTAGTACCTTATGCCTCTGTCTTTGACATCAATAACGAGATGAATAAGGAGATTATCTTTGCCGTGAGATACCTCTCTGGCAAAATAGGTTTGGGCTCACCTTTCGGCAATCTCTTTGCACCTATCAACAATGGAGCTAACGTCATCGTAGGAACAGCCAACTGGTTTAACTCTCCAAGCGACAATCTCATCAATGCCTATATTATGGAAGGTGACGAGACAAGACGCAACGTCAATATCGCTCAGAAATATTACAATGCAACGACAGGTCAATGGGTGGAGGCTACTTACTGCTGCAAGTACACCAACCCTGTGACAACAAATTTTGATGGTGAGAGCGATTGGCCTATTATCCGTGTGGGCGACATCGCGCTGCTCTATGCTGAATTGCTCAATGAGACAGCAGGACCATCTACCGAGGCATTGAAATATGTCAATATGATAAGAGAGCGTGCTGGTATTGCTCCTTATGCTTTAGAGCAAGTAGGCAACAAGTATGACTTCCGTATGGCAGTGCGCAACGAGCGCCGTCTGGAGTTGGCTTTCGAGAATCAGCGTTGGTTCGACCTGAAACGTTGGGATGTTGTCACTGAGACCATCAACGAATATCTGAGTAGCGAGTCGTTCTATGCGGGATATACCTATCGTGTAAACCCCATCAGCAACTGGCAGACCTATCTACCTATCCCTGTTTCTGTGACTAATATCAATCCTGATGTAGCTCAGAATGCTGGTTATTAATATTAACGAATAAAAAGAGAATCTTATGAAAAAGATGAAATATATATTCACATTCCTACTTGCAGCATGCTTTCTCGTTTCGTGCGATGATTTGTCGATGAACGAGACGATAGCCAGTGCTCCTGTTATAGAGAGTTTTATGCCAGCACAAGGCAGTGTGGGAAGCAAGATAGTTGTCACAGGAAAAGCTCTGAACGGAGTCACCAAGGCTTTGTTGGGAGAAAAAGAATGTGAAATCGTGGAAAGACTCTCTAATACGAGTCTCACGATAGAGGTTCCTAATGAGGCGCGTACTGGCAAGATAACACTTGTCAATGCCGAGGGTGAGGGAGTTTCTGAGAGCGAGTTTGCTGTAGAATATCCTGCTCCTTTGGCTACGGCTTCTTCGGTGCAGACTGAGGTGGAGATGGGTAACAAAATGCTCATCAGCGGTAAGAACATGAATGTCATTTCTGCTGTGTATTTTACGGCTAATGGCGGTACAGTGAAGCACGAGGCTACTGTCATCAGCAAGAATGTCAACGAGATTGTGTTCACGGTACCTTATGTAGAGAAAGACGATGCTCATGTCACCTTTGCCTACTACGATGGTACCACCACTCAGGAAACAGCTGCCGACCTCTTGCCTATGCTCAATGTGAAGCGTTATCAGCCTGTGATAACTACTACAGAGTTTGGTGACAACAGTGTGGGCGATGAGATAACTCTCACGGGTTCTTATCTGAACAAGATTAATAAGGTGTTCGTGGGTGATGTAGAGTGTATGGTAAGTTTGCAGACAGAGAATACGTTGAAGTTTGTGGTTCCTTATTCCGATAAGTTTGTAGACGGACATAACCAGACTTCGCTGTCAATAACTTATTTCGATGGCATCGAGACACGCACCCTTACCGAACAGTTTGGTGTGAATGTGCCTTTCGTTTACTTCTGGAAGGACAAGGTGATTTACGGACAGGGACGTGACGTAGAGTCATTAGCCTCTTTCTTCTCGCCAGAAACAGGATTGGTTTATGCCAATAGTTTATGGAGAACAGCTGTCGACCCTATATCTTATAAGTATCAAGCTAATACCTGTGCTGGTAAGAATCTACCTAAGGTAACTGAGGAGGAATACAATTCGGTAAATCCTTATTTCTTCTTCTCTGGTGTGAGTGCTGGTACGTTGCAGATCAATACGCCTGCTGGTTCTAACACACAGTTGCGTAACTTCTACATGATCAACAATTCTGCCGACGAATATCGTGTGACGGGAGCCAATGGCAACTGTTATGGAACTCCATGTCTCAGCTTTGTTTATCTCAACCCTACAGAGCCTACTCACAAGGCGATCATCGACCAGATTAAGAATGGTGCTTTGGAGAAGATTGACGAGCATACATTCCCTATTGATGTAGCCGGAAAGAAGATTGGCAATATCAGCGTCGGGGCAGTTAAGCAGTCGGTTAATAATACTGTGTTTGCTCCTGGAGTCTTTGCTGTAGGAGCAGAGAAGTCAGCCGATGTAGATGCCTTCATCTTGGTTATTTATTATAATGTGAAGGGACAAGCGGCTAATGCTGCCGAAAATATCAAGCGCATTGGTTTCTTGCACATCAAGCATGTTGATTTTAAATTGTACAATAATACTAAGGCGCCTTCTTCAAGTAGAGTCACCTTTGATATGTATTGGATGAAGCACGATTATCAGTATTAAGTATTGTTTATATAACGAAAAAAGAATGGAAGTAAGAAAGCATTTATATGAAGGTGTGCTGGCTCTTATGTTGGCAACTCCTATGACAGGCGAGGCACGTGATTATGTGACCTCTCTGCCAGGGGTGGCTGACTGTCTGAAGAAGGCTGTGGCTGGCGACCGTGTCATCATTGAGGCTGGTACTTATCGTGACGTCGACCTCAAGTGGAAGGCTGTAGGTACGAAGCAGGCTCCTATCACTGTGGAGGCAAAGCCGGGCACAGTGCTTATCACAGGGCGTTCTTCGCTCGTCATGGGTGGCAAGCATTTTGTGGTAAGCGGACTGGAGTTTCGCAATGGTTATCCTTCTCGCCGCTCAGTAGTGGAGTTTGCTGGTGGCAAAGATTTCGCACAAGATTGCAATTTGACTCGCTGTGTGATAGACAACTATAATACCGAAGACCGTTCGCAGTCAAAGAGTTATGTTTATCTATCTGGCCAGCGCAACAGAGTGGATCACTGCGAATTGCTGCGCAAGTACAACTTGGGTGTAACGCTCCTTGTCAACCTCAATGGTGCCAACAATCTGAACAATCATCATCAGATAGACCATAACTATTTTGGTCCTCGTGAGGTATATGGATCCAACGGTGCAGAGACTATGCGTATCGGTACTTCTCTGCAGAGCTATGAAACCTCAGCAACTACGGTTTGTGACAATCTCTTTGACAGATGCTCTGGTGAGGTGGAAGTGATATCTATCAAGTCTTGCGACAACATCGTGCGCGGCAATTACCTCTGGGAGTGTGAAGGCGTGGTGGCTTTGCGTCATGGCAAGCGCAACTTGGTAGAGAACAACACCTTTGTAGGTAATGGCAAGCGCAATACGGGCGGTGTGAGAGTGGTAGATTCCGATCATGTCATTCGCAACAACATTTTCGTTAGTTTGGCAGGTCAGCGCTTTTTCTCTGCTTTAGGAGTTATGAATGCTGTACCCAACTCTCTGCCCAATCGATATGTGCAAGTCTCTGACATTACAATAACCGACAATGTGTACGTCGACTGCACGAATCTGGAGTTTGGTACGGGTGCTGATGCCGAACGCACTTCGGCTCCTCGTAGCATCGACTTCAAGAGAAACCGTTTGTTCGTTAGCGGCACGCAGAATCCTTTCCAGATGGTAGATAAGGCATCTGAAGTTCGCTTCGCCGACAATATCATGAATAAGAATCTGGAAGGTCTGCCTTCAGGAATAAAAATAGCAAAGGTGAAGCTGCCTATGGTGCCTACTTATCAGCAGATGATTAGTAGGACGATAGGTAAGCTGAGTGAGACAGCGAAAACCGCTAAGGCAGAGGCTCGCACTGTCATGGTAGCCAAGGATGCCGACCTTCCTCAGGTGTTGGCTCAGGCTGAGGATGGCGATTCCTTTGTGCTGCAAGGCGATGAGTACAAGTTGGTGAAGACCGTCTTGGTGCAGAAAAATGTGACTATACGCTCGGCTTCTGGCAAAACGTTGCTTCGCTCGGTGGGGACCTCAGTGCCCCATCTCATGACCATAGATAATGGGGGAAGTCTTGAAGTAGAAGGCCTTGTCTTTGATGGTCGCTTAGAACCTGGCGGGTCTTCGCCAGAGACAGGTATCTCTACAGCCAAGACCATGACAACTCCTTATAAGTTGAAGGTAAACAACTGTAAGTTTATCAACTTTGGTGAGAATGGCTGTGCTGCTATTCGTGGACAGAAATCCACCTTTGCCGATAGTCTGATTGTTACGGGTTGTCTCATTGCCGACTGTTCTGGTGGTGGTGTCGACTTTGCATCCGAGAAGGATGACAAGGGACGTTACAACGCCGAGAATATGCTGATCGAAAACTGCGAGTTCCGTCGTTTGTTGGGCACACCTGTCAATGTGTATCGTGGCGGTAGCGACGAGAGTACGGCAGGACCTTACGTCACTGTGCGCAACTGTTTCTTCTACGATTGTTGCAACAAGCAGCGTGGTAGCGTCTTGCGATTGATGGGGCCACAATACTTGCGTGTTTCTGACTGCCAATTCTTCAATAGTGGTAGAGGCGGAGTAAGTGTTCGCCTGGACGAAACTTCTTGGGAGGATGTGGTGATAGAGCGTTGCAAGTTCGAGAACTCAGGTGCGGTACTTGCCATGCGAAAAGAAGTATATTTGAATCGACAAAATCAAGGTTTGTAATATGAAACGACTATTATTAATCTTTTTCTTCTGTGCTTTGGGGCTTGTTGCTACCATGGCGCAGCATCCCAAACTCTTGCTTACTCAAGAGGAGTTGGGGTATATGAAAAAACATATAAACGAAGTTCCTGCTTTCGGACGAGTGGTAGACGACTTGGTGCAAAAAGCTGATGAGGCTTGTGCTGCAGCCATACAAGTTCCTACTCCCATCGACGGAGGTGGAGGTGCAGTACACGAGCAGCATAAAAGCAACTACTATGCAATGTTTCATGCAGGATTGGCATATCAGTACACGGGCAACAAGAAATATGCTGACTTCGTGGCTCAGATGCTTATGGAGTATGCGCAGAAATATCCTAAGTGGGGGCTCCATCCTGTCAGCTTGTCGCCAGTACCTGGTCGTCTCTTCTGGCAGACGCTCAATGAGAGCGTGTGGCTCGTTCATACCGCAATGGCGTACGACTGTGTGTATGATGCCCTGTCTGCCAAGCAGCGTAAGTTCATAGAGAAAAACTTACTCTTTAATATGGCAGACTTCATTATGAACGGCTATGGGGAGCATAAGCGCAACCATGAGATGTTCAACCGTATGCACAACCATGCCACATGGGCCACTTCGGCAGTGGGTATGGTTGGCATGGCTACTGGCAACCAATCATTGGTGCGCAAGGCTTTGTACGGCACGGATGAAACAGGCAAGAATGGTGGATTCTTGCGCCAGATGGACTATCTCTTCTCTCCTGACGGCTATTACACCGAAGGGGCTTACTATCAGCGTTATGCCATCTGGCCCTTTGTGGTGTTTGCTCAATGCATCGATCATTGTATGCCCGAGCTTAACGTCTTCCATCGTCGTAACGGAATCCTTGTGAAGGCATTAGATGCTTTGGTGCAGATGTCATACGAGGGAGAGTTCTTTCATATCAACGATGCTCTGGAGAAAGGTCTTTCTGCTCAGGAGATGGTTTATGCTGCCAATATCATCTATGGTAAGTTTCCTGAAAACAAGTCGCTGTTGGCTGTGATGAAAAACTATCAGACTTATGTTCTGCCTATAGCTGGAGGGTTTATGGCGCAGCGCGATATGGCAAAGGAGGAATCTCATGCCCTCGTACAGCGCAGTTGTGTGTTGAGCGACGGAAGAGATGGTAAGGATGGCGGTTTGGCTATCATGCGACCACGCAGTTCTGAGTACAATAGTGCCATCACACTGAAGGCTACATCGCAAGGTATGGGACATGGACACTACGACAAACTTGCCATGGCTTACTACGACAATGGACACGAAATATTGACCGACTATGGAGCTTCGAGATTCCTCAACATAGAGGCAAAGCATGGCGGACATTACACCAAGGAGAACAATACCTATGCCAAGCAGACCATTGCTCATAACACGGTGGTGGTGGATCAGAACAGCAACTATGGCGGTAAGCTGAAGGTGGCAGAGCAGTATCATGCTAACATTGTTGAAGCTGACTTCTCTCATGATGGTTGGCAGATGGTGATGGCTCGCGATACCAATGCCTATCCTGGTGTAGACATGCTGCGAACTATCGTCTATGCCAAGGTGCCCTTCCTCGACGCCCTCTGATATGCGATGTGTTCAGATTGAAGTCTGACAAGGTGCACGACTACGATTATCCGTTGTGGTATAATGGTCATCTGGTATCGGTGAATTATCCTTATCAGCGTAACTTAGATCAGATGGCGCCTCTGGGTCAGAAAGCGGGTTATCAGCATCTATGGCTTGAGGCTACAGGACAGAATACCGCTTCATCGACTTCATGCCTTACGTTCTTTAAGGCCAATCGATTCTATTCAGTCAATTATGCCAGCAGCCCTACTTCTGAATTTAAGTTTGTAGCCCTGGGAGCTAATGACCCTGACTTCAACTTACAGCATCGTTCGGGCTATATCATCCGCGAGAAAGGCAAGAAGAACCACACCTTTGCGGTTTCAATAGAGACTCATGGAGAGTATGATGTCTTGCGCGAAACCTCTCGCGATCTCATCACCTCCTGCGAGAAACTGGAGATTCTGTTTGAGGACGACTCCCAGTTGGTGTTGCATGGTGTGTATGCTGGTCACGACCTCTTCTTGCTGTTGGCTGACGATGAGGCTCATGAACATACCGTACAGGTAGGCAACAAGACATTCCGATGGAGTGGAAGGGTAGATATTCAGTATAATTATTAATAAAAACGAAAAGATATGAAAACAAAGAGTGAAGTATTTCAGATTGCAAAGGAAATGGGATGGGAGAATCCTGGTCCTGGTATCAAGCGTCAGATTATGGGCTATGATGGTCAGCTGATGATGGTAAAGGTGGTTTTCGAAGAGGGAGCCGTAGGTACCATGCACGAGCATTATCACAGCCAGGCTACTTATGTGGCAAGTGGCAAGTTTGAACTCACCATTGGCGATGAAAAGCGTATCTTAGAGGCAGGCGATGGTTATTATGTAGCTCCAGATGAGTTGCATGGATGTGTTTGCCTGGAGGCTGGCATCTTGATAGATACATTTAGTCCGATGAGGGCAGACTTTTTAAAGTAATAAGTGCATGAAAATAAAAGGATTGCGATGGTATATCATCGGACTTATCATGATGATAACCATCATCAACTATTTGGATCGTGGCACCCTGAACTATATGTGGGTGGCTAATATCGATTATGAGCTGGTGGAAAAACAGCCTATCGATATGAGTTCGAATGTGGCTGTGAAAACAGATAAGGCTATCGCCTTTTCTCTACGCGTGGCGATGACATGATAGTAGATGAGGGTAGTGTGACCATCAAGCAGAAAGATGCTGTAACGATAGTTACCAACAAGGAGGGAATAGCCATTGATCTGGGACTCATTGACCGCAACGATCCAGACGCTTCGAAGAAGGCAAAAGATATCTTGGGCGATATCACCATCTTCTTTATGATAGCTTATGGTATCAGTCAGCTCGTGTCGGGCAGATTATATGATAAGGTGGGCTGCCGTAAGGGATTCTTTGGTAGTGTGCTGATATGGGGATTGGCTGACGCACTGGCAGCATTCTCTACTGGCAAGTTCTCGCTGACGGCTTTCAGAATGATGCTCGGACTGGGCGAGGCAGGACCTTGGCCTGGCACTACAAAGAGCAATGCGGAATGGTTCCCACAGAAGGAGAGAGCCTTTGCACAGGGACTTTTCGGTGCGGCAGCATCTATAGGTAGCATCTTTGCTCCTGTATTCATCCTGATGCTGTTTATCAGTTTCGGCTGGAAGGTAACCTTTGTCTGTGTTGGTTCGTTGGGTTTGTTGTGGCTCATTCCTTGGCTCGTTATCAACAAGAAAGGTCCTAAGGAGCATCCTTGGATTACAGAAGAAGAGCGCCATTACATCTTGAGCAATCAACCGGAGAAAAAGCCTCAGGCAGATACTCATTGTAAGACATGGGGTGAGTTGCTGAGCGAAAAGAAAAACTGGTCGGTCATCTTGGGACGTTTCTTCCTCGACCCTATCTGGTGGATGTTTGTCACCTTCTTGCCTCTCTATCTGGCTGATGTTTTCCACCTTAATATTAAAGAGGTGGCTTTCTCTGCATGGGTTCCTTATGCGGGAGCAGCTTTGGGAAGTATCGTGGGTGGTTGGTATTCTTGTTGGCTTATCAATCGTGGACATACCATCAACTACGCACGCAAAAATGCCATCTTAGTGGGTGGAGCTATCATCATTCCTTCCATCATCTTGGCCATTATGTCTTCCTCAGCTGTGTTGGCTGTAGTATGGATGGCGTTTGTGCTGGGTGGATTCCAGTTCTTTATGACCAATCTGCAAACCATTCCGTGCGACTTGCATCGTGGTAAGAATGTTGGTTCGTTGGCAGGACTGGGTGGTGCATCTGCTGTGCTTGGCACCATCTTGGCAATCTTGTTCTCAAGCTATATCACCAACTGGGCTGTTTTGTTCAGCTTGTTGGGAGCGCTGGTTCCATTGTCTTGGCTTGCCATCTTCCTCACAGTGGGTGAAATCAAACAAATAGATAAATAAATAGAAAAAAATACAATTAATACAAAATAACTAAATTATTAAATTAATATGAAAAGATTTGAAAATAAAGTAGCCATCGTTACTGGTGGTTCAAGAGACTTGGGTAGAGCAGTATCAGTGCAGTTGGCAGCCGATGGTGCCAAGGTTTGCGTTAACTATTTCGGTAATGAGGCAGCTGCCAAGGAGACTGCTGAGTTAATCAGTCAGGTAGGTGGCGAGTGCATTCTCGTGAAAGGCGACATGACCAAGGTGGCTGATGTGAAGAATCTTGTAGCAGAGACTCAGAAAGCCTTTGGCGAAAAGATTGATGTCTTGGTAAACGTAGTAGGCGGTATGGTTGGCCGTAAGAAGATTGCCGAGCAGGAAGACGACTGGTATGACATCGTAATGGATGTTAATATGCGTTCTGTATGGTTGGCTACTCGTGCTGTTGTGCCTTTCATGACAGCTGGTGCTTCTATTGTAAACTTCTCTTCTTTGGCTGCTCGTGATGGTGGTGGTGCTGGTGCTTCGCTCTATGCCACATCTAAGGCTGCGGTTTCTACCTTTACTCGTTCTATGGCTAAGGAGTTGGGTCCTGATGGCATTCGTGTCAACGCAGTTTGCCTGGTACGATAGCTACATCTTTCCACGACATCTTCAACACTCCTGAGAATCGTGAGCGTATGAAGGGAAACTATCCTCTGCGTCGTGAGGGTCAGGCTGATGAGGTGGCTGACTTGGTATGCTACTTGGCAAGCGATAAGGCTTCTTACATCACAGGTGCCAACATCGATATCAATGGTGGTGTATTCTTCTCATAATAAATCGTAGATAATAAATGAGAAAACTCATAGTATTACTGGTCTTTGCAGGGGCTTTGGTCTCTGCAAAGGCTCAGATTCTGCCTCTTGACAAGCAGCGACTGTCTGCTCTTAAAGAGGCTTATCTGCACAACAATGAGCAGGCTGTTAAGATGGTTGGCTTCTATGAGGGGATGGCGGTTAAACTGATGAAGGACAAGCTCCTACTGTCAAGTCGAAGATATTACCTCCCTCTAATGATGCTCGTGATTACATCTCTTTGTCTCGCTACTGGTGGCCGGATACGACAAAGAAAGACGGACTCCCTTATGTGCGACATGATGGTAAGGTGAATCCTGAAATCGATTCTTATATGAGCGAGAAGGCTATGGTGAAAATGGCTAATGCCGTAGACTGTCTTTCTTTGTTATATTATGTCACAGGCAAGAGTTTGTATGCTGAACATTGTGCGCGTTATCTGCGTGCATGGTTTACCGACAGCATCACGGGTATGAATCCCAATATGACTTATTCGCAGTTCATCCCTGGACGCACCAAACTTCGTGGTACGGGCATACTGGATGCGCGTCATGCTTGTAGAGCTCTGTGTATGTCGGCTCTCATCAAGGATTATGCTGGATGGACAGAGCATGACCAGACACAACTCACTGAATGGGGAAAGGCTTTCTTGTATTGGATGGAGCACAGCACTCAGGGACAAATGGAGCGTAGAGCTAAAAACAATCATGGCTTGTGGTTTGACGTGACGCACATGGAACTATTAGCTTTCTTGGGTTACGAAAATCGAATCAGAGAAGTGCTGCGCGACGACTTCATGCAGAAACTCAACAATCAGATAGCTGAGAATGGTTCACTGCCACAGGAGTTGGCTCGCACTTTGTCCTTGCACTATTCCACCTTTGTTTGTGAGGCATCCTTGCAGGCTTCTTTTATAGCTGCAGGTATAGGTGAAAATCTCTGGACTATGAAGACTGCTTCGCAAAAGTCATTGGCAGATGTCGTTGCTTTCTTGTATCCTTATTACAAGTCGCCAGAGAAGTGGACTTACAAGCAAATCAAAAAGTTTGATGCCCAACGTGCTACTCCAATCTTGCTCGAAGCAGGAAAGGCTTTGGGAAATAAAAACTATACCAAACTGGCTTATCAGCTGGGAATGACGGATAAAAGTGCTCTGTTGATGCCTTATTACGACGTTCAGATCAGTCACTAACCCCATTTGGCAGAACTGCCGAAACATAAATGATTTGCTAATAAGATTCCGAAAATGAAAAAATATTTATCTTTATTATGCTTGGTTTGTGCCATGTTAGGCACTGCTATAGGTGTGAAGGCACAGACCACTCAACTCACCAATCACTATGCCATGAAGCTGATAGAGGATGGACAGGGTGGGTATAAACTCTTGCAAGAAGCGCGTTATGCCAAGGCACGCATGGACATGAGTAAGCTTACTGATGTGCTGGTGCCATATAAGTATGAACCGCAAAGACTGACAAGCAAACTCTACAAGGGCGTAGAAACAGTAGATATCGTCTACAAGAAAGCGAATGGTTATGAACTGATTCTTTCTGTAGACAAGGCGGTTTCGGACAAGCCCGCACCTTTTATGATTTATCTGCATGGCGGGGGATGGCGCACTGGTAACAATGGTTCTTCTAAGATCTTGTCGCAATATCTTGCCAAACAGGCTGGAATCACAGGCGTGAGAGTTTCTTATACTTTGGCGACACAGTTAGGCGCCACGATTCAGGTCACGATACAGGATGTAATGGATGCGCTGAAATATGTGCAAAACCATGCCAAAGAACTTCATGTAGACCCCTCTTGTTTTGGATTCTTAGGTACGTCAACGGGAGCTCATCTGGCAGCTGTGGGTGCCATGAAGTCGCAAGCCAAACTGCTGGTGGGCTATTCTGGAATCTACGATCTGCAGAAGGCTAAGATTACGGCAAAGACGAAGGATGCTCAGCGCATCGCTTATTTCGATCAGCTCAATCCTAAAACGCTCGCTGCCGTGTCGCCCATCAACCTCATCCCCCAGAAGAATATTCCTGCTTGTCTGCTCGTCTGTGGAACCTACGACTTGACAGTGGAGTGCGAACAGAGCAAGATGTTGGCTGATGCTGTAAAGCAGAAGGGTGGTGAGGCTGTGCTTTCCGTCTATCCTTCTATGATCACAACTTATCGTCGAAAGGTTCAGACAAGATGGAGGAAATCTTTTTCAAATCGGCCGATTTCATACAGAAGAACTTGAAGTGATAGAAGCTTCTCTATGACGTGATAGACAGTTCTCGACGAGAATACTGTAGTATTAAGAAACTATACAAGCGTATCTTAAAAGATAGTCACATTATAACATAGTAGGTAACGAACAAAAAATATTAACGAACAAAATAAATATATATTTATGGCAAAGATTATAACCCTAGGCGAGATTATGCTTCGCCTTTCTCCAGTCGGTAACGACCGTTTTATCCAGTCAGAAACTCTTCGCGTCATCCCTGGTGGCGGTGAGGCTAACGTAGCTGTTAGTGTAGCTAATTATGGTCATGAGGCTTACTTTGTGAGCAAGCTTCCTAAGCATGAGATTGGTCAGATGGCAGTTAACGCATTGCGTCGTTATGGTGTAGATACAAGCTTCGTTGCTCGTGGTGGCGATCGTGTGGGTCTATACTATGCTGAGACAGGTGCTTCTATGCGTCCGTCAAAGGTTGTTTACGACCGTGCTCACTCTGCTATTGCAGAAGCTAAGCCAGAGGATTTCGACTTCGATGCTATCATGGAAGGTGCTCAGTGGTTCCACTGGAGTGGCATTACTCCTGCTATCAGCGACAATGCTGCCGAGCTTACACGTCTTGCTTGTGAGGCTGCTAAGCGTCACGGTGTAACAGTGAGTGTTGACCTCAACTTCCGTAAGAAGCTCTGGACATCAGAGAAGGCTATCTCTGTAATGCGTCCTTTGATGAAGTATGTTGATGTTTGCATAGGCAACGAGGAAGACGCACAGCTCTGCCTTGGCTTTAAGCCAGACGCTGACGTTGAGGGTGGACAGACCGACGCAAGCGGCTATCACAAGATTTTCGAGCAGATGAAGAAGGAGTTTGGCTTCAAGTATGTTGTTTCTACTCTGCGCGAGAGCTTCTCGGCAACACATAATGGTTGGAAGGCTCTTATCTATAACGGCGAGGAGTTCTATGAGAGCCGTCGTTATGACATTATGCCTATTATCGACCGTGTAGGTGGTGGCGACTCATTCTCAGGTGGTCTTATCCATGGTTTGCTTACAAAGCCTACACAGGGTGAAGCTCTTGAGTTTGCCGTTGCAGCTTCGGCATTGAAGCACACTATTAACGGTGACTTCAACCTTGTTACAGTTGATGAGGTAGAGGCTTTGGCAGCTGGCAATGCTAATGGTCGTGTACAGCGATAAATAAAGGCTAAAAGCCTCACCTACGTCCCATCCCAATGGTGGACGATTTGTATGCTGATATTGCTTATAAAAGTTTTAATACAGCTTTTATACCTATAATATATAGCTGATAAAAGGAAGGAGAGAGCTTAAGCTTTATATAATAATAACTTTATTTTAAACAATAATTTGCCCAACATACCACTCCTCTCCCTATGGGGAAGGGGATGGGGAGAGGGCTTTTCATTTATCATTATGGCTAAATTCAACAAACAGCAGGTGCTTGCAAAGATTACCGAGACTGGTATGGTGCCTGTATTCTATAATAACGACGTAGAGATAGCAAAGAACATCGTAAAGGCTTGCTATGATGGTGGTGTTCGTGCATTCGAGTTTACCAACCGTGGTGACTTCGCTCACGAGGTATTCGCTGAGGTAGTTAAGTTTGCAGCTAAGGAATGTCCAGATATGGCAATGGGTGTAGGCTCTATCGTCGACGCTCCTACAGCATCTCTTTACATTCAGCTTGGTGCTTGCTTTGTAGTAGGTCCGTTGTTCAACCCAGACGTAGCTAAGGTTTGCAACCGTCGTCTTATTCCTTATACACCAGGATGTGGCTCAGTAACAGAGGTTGGTATGGCTCAGGAGATGGGTTGCGATCTTTGCAAGGTATTCCCTGGTGACGTTCTTGGTACTAACTTTGTTAAGGGCTTGAAGGCCCCAATGCCTTGGTCGCTTATCATGGTTACAGGTGGTGTATCTCCAGATGCAGATAACATAGCTTCTTGGATTAAGGCAGGTGCCAACTGTGTAGGTATGGGCTCTAAGCTTTTCCCGAGGCCACTATCGCTGCTGGTGATTGGAAGGCAGTGAGCGACAAGTGCCGTGAGTCTTTGGCTTTTGTTGCACAGGCTCAGTAACTTTAAAAATAGGAGAGTAACAAGTATGAGTGAACAGGAAGAAAAGAAAGATATAAATTTCCAAGTGGTAAACGAGGGCTTCTCTACCCGAGAGGCTATTGAGGAGGCCAAGCGCTGTCTGCACTGCAAGATTCCGCAGTGTCGCAAGGGCTGTCCTATAGAGAATGATATCCCCGACTTTGTACACGAATTGTCCATGGGCAATATGGGTGCGGCGATGAGCATCATCAATGCCAAGAGCAACCTGCCTGCCATCTGCGGTCGTGTGTGCCCTCACGAGAAGCAGTGCCAGGGTCACTGTGTGCTGGGCAAGAAGGGCAAACCGGTGCAGATAGGCAAGTTGGAGCAGTTTCTCGCCGACTTCGATACCAAGATGAATCTCTCTCGTGAGCGCTTGCCACAGAAAACTCGTGGCAGGGTAGCCGTCATCGGTTCAGGACCTGCAGGTCTGACCGTAGCGGGCGATTTGGCTCGCCAGGGCTTCAATGTAACCATCTTCGAGGGACAGGCAGAGCCGGGCGGTGTGCTGATGTATGGCATTCCTGAGTATCGACTGCCTAAGAGCGTGGTGCGCGATGAGGTGAGCAAGATTGAGGCATTGGGCGTACAGTTTATCACCAACAGCATGGTGGGTGAGAACAATGTTACCATCGACAGCCTGTTCCGTGCCGGCTATGATGCTATCTTCATGGGCACGGGTACCAGTGTGCCACAGAACATGGATTCCACACCGGGCAGCAAGCTCCATGGTGTGAGCCAGAGCACCTACTTCCTGCACAATGTGAATGCCTATAATGAGGGTGCCTTGACTAGAGAGATGGTGCCTCTGCGTGATGGCGAGAAGGTAGGCGTCATCGGCGGTGGCAATGTGGCGATGGATGCCGCTCGTACCGCTATCCGACTGGGAGCCGACGTAACTGTGCTCTATCGCAAGACCCAGGAAGATATGCCTGCCATCCAGAGCGAGTATGAGGAGGCTGTGAAGGAAGGAGTGAAGTTTGAGTGGAAGACCACCGTAGAGGCTTTCCTCAAGGGCAAGAATGGTAGACTCGGCAGCTGTGTGCTCAATACCCCAGAGGGCGAGAGAGTGGAGAAGTTCGACCGCATCTATCTGGCCATTGGTTCTCGTCCAGCCAATCGCATCGTGTCTACCACGGCAGGTATCGAGGTAGATGAGAAGGGCTATGTCAAGGTGGTGGAACGTCCATACGGTATGACCACTCGCCGAGGCGTATTTGCCGGAGGTGATGTGGTGCATCGTCCTCAGACTGTGGTTCTTGCGATGAAGGCAGCCAAGGAGGTGGCACAGGGCATCGCCCAGTATGTGGATGCCATCAAGCTCTTGGAAGAGGCCAAGCGCATTGAGCAGCAAGGCACCGTGGAATAGGTGCTTGCTTAAAATAATTGACTGAGCCCACTTTAAAAAGGGGCATATTTTGAATCCTGTCTGACCAGTATGGTCATTCTGAGTGAAACATAGCAATCGGCTCCGCTGGTGAATATCTTTCGAGAAATCGCCTTGAAAGAGCCGAAAGCTTCTCTGATAGGCCCGAAAAGGGCAAATATCGATCTTTGAAATGTTGAAATCTGGAATATTACCATCCTTCGGAGGTTCATCCACATACATCTGCTATATGCATGCATAC